>JACCDV011250139.1_pt1 | contig 16236 bp, 12 predicted proteins | sample 7446131 | NCBI WGS metagenome assembly JACCDV01 (sample SAMN15323448, study PRJNA562643) | freshwater metagenome | isolation source: river surface water | place: USA:Blue River Watershed | collected 2017-08-17 | reverse complement strand
TGAGGAAAACCGGGATAGCGCCCGTCATGATGATCGAGTGCAGGATGGACTTGTGGCAGTTGCGGTCCACCACCACCACATCACCCGGCGCGACCGCGTGGTGCCAGACCATCTTGTTGGAGGTGCTGGTACCGTTGGTCACGAAGAAGCAATGGTCGGCGTTGAAGATGCGCGCCGCATTGCGCTCGCTCTCGCCAATCGCACCGTTGTGGTCGAGCAGTTGACCCAGCTCTTCCACAGCGTTGCACACGTCGGCGCGCAGCATGTTCTCGCCGTAAAACTGGTGATACATCTGTCCCACCGGGCTCTTGAGGAAGGCCACGCCGCCCGAGTGGCCCGGACAGTGCCACGAGTACGAACCGTCCTCGGCGTAATCCAGCAAGGCCTTAAAGAATGGCGGCTGCAAGCCTTCGAGGTAACTCTTGGCCTCACGGATGATGTGACGCGCCATGAACTCCGGCGTGTCCTCGTACATGTGGATGAAGCCGTGGAGCTCGCGCAGGATGTCGTTGGGCAAATGCTGGCTGGTCTTGGTCTCGCCGTAGATGTAGAGCGGCACATCGGCGTTCTTGCGACGCACTTCCTCAATGAAGGCGCGCAGGTTGACGACTGCGGGGTCAAGGTCCGGCCCCGGTGTGAACTCCTCGTCGTCAATCGACAGGATGAAGGCGCTGGCCCGGCTTTGCTGCTGGGCAAACTGCGACAGGTCGCCGTAGCTGGTTACGCCCAGCACTTCAAATCCTTCCGTTTCAATCGCCTGGGCCAGGGCGCGGATGCCCAGACCCGAGGTGTTCTCGGAGCGGTAGTCTTCGTCAATGATGACGATGGGGAAACGAAATTTCATGGGCAACCGCGGTCAACCGCGCCGTGAAGGAAGGACAGGCGCGAAGTGTAAGGAAAATCCGGGGCATTTCTGCCAACTTGGCAAAAGGACAACATGCAGTTGTGTTGCATCAAGGTACGCAAAAGCGCTGACGAACACTGCTACAATGCAGGGCTTCGGAGCGGTGGATGAGTGGTTTAAGTCGCACGCCTGGAAAGCGTGTGTGGGTTAATAGCCCACCGCGGGTTCGAATCCCGCCTGCTCCGCCAGATAACAACCAAGCGCTCTTGGGCGCTTTTTTTGTTACAGCACCTGATGTGATTTTGCATAAAAAAACCGCCCGAAGGCGGTTTTTTTATGCGCTCAATCCGTGATCAGCGGACCACCGCAATCTGTTCGCGCTTGCCACCCTTGAAGGTATAGAGCGTCAAAGCACCGTTCCTGATATCACCTTTCTGATCAAAAGCAATGGTGCCCGTGACACCTTTGTAATTCGCTTGTGTCAAGGCCGGGAGGTATTTCGCAGGATCTGTCGAATTGGCACGGACCATGGCGTCGACCATCACATTCACGGCATCGTAAACATAAGGCGCATAAAGCTTCACATCTTCATTGAAGCGTTTTTTGTAGCGAACGCCAAAGTCATCCATGCCCTTTTTCAGGTTGCCGTCCACACCACCCGCTTCAGCGCAGACCACCTGGCCATCGGCCATGGCATCACCTGCCAGCTTGCTCATTTCGGTTGTGCAGATGCCATCACCGCCCATGAATTTGGCGTTGATGCCGAGCGACTTCATCTGACGCATCATGGGCCCACCCACAGCATCCATGCCACCAAAGAAGATGACATCGGGGTTCTTGGCCTTGAGCGTGGTCAGAATGGCCATGAAATCAGAAGCCTTGTCGTTGGTGAACTCGTGCCCTACGATCTTGCCGCCAGCCGCCTGGGCCGCTTTCTTGAACTCATCGGCCACACCCTGACCGTAAGCGGTGCGGTCATCGATCACGGCAATGGATTTGGCTTTGAGTGTGTTGATCGCATAGCGCCCCAGGGTGCCGCCCAAGTGCACATCGTCTGCCACCACCCTGAAGGCCGTCTTGAAACCATTGCGGGTGTATTTGGGGTTGGTCGAGGAAGGGGAAATCTGGGGAATACCTGCATCGCTGTAGATCTTGGAAGCAGGGATCGTGGTGCCGGAGTTCAGGTGACCAATCACTCCACTCACCTTGGAATCCACCAGTTTCTGCGCGGCAGCGGTACCCTGCTTGGGGTCCGCGGCATCGTCTTCAGCGATCAGTTCGAACTTCACTGTCTGGGCACCGATCTTCACACCCTTGGCATTGAGCTCTTCAATGGCCAGGCGGGCACCGTTCTCGTTGTCCTTGCCCAGGTGGGCAATGGCGCCGCTCACCGGGCCCACATGACCGATCTTGACCACCTGCTGGGCCGTGACCATGCCGCTGGTCAGGGTCGCAAGCGCCAGAATGCTGAGTTTGAAAGTCTGGTTCATGAATACTCCGTGGTATGACTTCTGCCAAGAACAGGCAGGCGTCGTAAGTTACCCGAACTCAAGGCGAGCGTCTTCAGGGATTACCTTAGGCATGCACCTTCAATGGTTTTACGCGTCTGGGGTTTTTGGGCTTTGCCTGCGCCAGAAATCCTGCACACTGCGCTCGACGATCTCCCGCGTCATGCGTTCCATCTCGGGGCGCAGTGCCTGCAGCCATTGCTCAACCAGCTGCGAAAGCAGTGCTTTTTCGGCCGCACGTGCGTCCAGGGCAGCCTGCAGACGCGGCGGGACGTCCAGCAAGCGCTGCTCGGATGGAAGCTGCGGTATTTCAGACAAGGACGGCTGTTTCATGCGGGTGTGGCTTGTGCCAGGTCATGTCGGATGAGTTCGTGCCCCAGCCGACTGTAATGCCGCCAGCGCTCGCGACCCTGGGCACGGTGCAGGTCATCCACGGTAACCACATCAATGATGCGGTCAAAACCATCCAGGGTTTCCGGCACTCCTTCTCCGAGATTGACCAGAATCTGCGCAGACCAATCCGAAGCGACCGCTGGCACCAGAAGCACGCTGGAAGCCTCACGCACAGAGGCGGGGGCATTCGCCCGGCAATGTGGCACGAAATCCAGGGATGAAAAAATCCAGAGGGTCTGATCCAGCAAGGCCAGTGTGGACTCGGGACCAATCACCTGGGTGCGCAGACCACGGCCGCAGGCTTTGCGTAAAAGACGGCAAGCGTAAGGCACCAGCGCCGGTGCATTGAAGTGGAATTCGACCCGTGCCATCTGCTCTCAGGTCTTGGGTTTGGATCGGGTGGATGGGCGTTGAGCGGCACCTGCCCCTTGGGAAAGCAGGTACTCCAGCAACAGCGCCACAGGCCTGCCCGTCGCGCCCTTGTTGGCCCCACTGCGCCAGGCCGTTCCGGCAATGTCCAGGTGCGCCCAGGCAAACTGCCCGGTAAAGCGCTGCAGGAATTTGGCCGCGGTGACTGAACCCGCGGCACGTCCAGCGACGTTGGCCACGTCGGCAAAGCGCGATTTCAGACCTTCAGCATATTCTTCGTCGAGTGGCATGCGCCAGCACAGATCCTGACTGGCTTCCCCCGCACGCAGCAGAGCCTGCACCAGTTCGTCATCCGGGCTGAACAAGCCGCTTCGCACGGCACCCAGCGCAATCACACAGGCACCCGTCAGGGTGGCGATGTCAATCACCGCTGCGGGCTTGTAGCGAGCGGCATAGCTCAGTGCATCGCACAGCACCAGTCGACCTTCCGCGTCCGTATTGAGGATCTCGATGGTCTGTCCGCTCATGCTGGTGACCACATCTCCGGGCTTGATCGCCTGGCCATCCGGCATGTTCTCGGTGGCCGGAATCAGGCCCACCACGTGCAGCTCAGGCTGCAGGTGCGACAGGGCTTCAAACACCCCGAGCACGCTGGCAGCGCCGCTCATGTCGAATTTCATTTCGTCCATCTCGGGCGCCGGCTTGATCGAGATGCCGCCGGTGTCGAAAGTGATGCCTTTGCCGACCAGCACGACCGGTGCACCTTTTGCCTTGCGAGATTTGTATTCGAGCACAATGAATCGCAATGGCTCAGCCGCCCCACGTGCAACAGCCAGAAACGCGCCCATGCCCAGTCGCTCGACTTCGCGCGGCCCCAGCACCTTGCAGTCAATGCCAGGCCGCTTGGCCAGAGCACGTGCAGCTTGGGCCAGGTGATTGGGCGTGGCATGGTTACCGGGCCGGTTGGCCCATTCCTTGGCCAGTTCAATCCCTTGAACCAAAGCTTGCGCGCGAGCCACTGCCTGCAGATGCGCTGCGCTGATTTCAGGCTGGCCCAGCACCACCTTGGCCAGTTGTCGGCGCTGGGGTTTGCTCAGCGTACTGGCATACACATAACTGGCATCGGCCAGCTCGGTCAGCAGGGACGTCAATGTTTCAGGATTTGGCGCCGTGCCGACCCATTGAAGATGCAATGAACGCACCGATTTGCCCTGCAAGGCGGCCCACGCAGCCCGGATGGCCTTGCGCTGCTCGGCAGGCTGGCCCTTGCCCACAGAAACAGCCACGACATGGCGGGCTTTGAGTCCGGGCATGCCGTAAGATTGCAGGACGGCGCCGGCGTTGTCCTTGAAATCCTCTTTGCGACGAGCCTGAACGATCCATTCAGCGAGCACACCGCTTTCTCGGGCATCATGCGACCAGAGGATCATCAAGGCATCGGTAGCCATGCCGGTGGCTTGAGCCAGACTATTCGAGCGAATTTCAAATTTCATTTTTCGACAGCATCCTTATCGCACAATGTTATTCGATTCTTCACTGCGCAAGGACCTGTCGAGAAACTTCCTGACCGCAGCGGTGGTGATCCTCACCATCGTCATGACCATCATGCTGATCCGTACACTGGGTCAGGCCAGCCGGGGCTCGGTCAACCCCTCCGAGGTCCTGCTGATCATGGGCTTCAGCATGACCAGCCAGCTCACCACGGTTCTGGCCCTGAGTCTTTTCATCGCAGTCATAGCCACACTCTCACGCATCTACAGCGACAGCGAAATGGTGATCTGGCTCAGCAGTGGACGCTCTGTGGCATCGTTTGTACCAGTGCTGCTGCGTTTTGCGTGGCCTGTGTTGCTGGCCATTGTTTTGCTGGCAGTATTTGCCTGGCCCTGGAGCAACCAGCAGATACGTGACCTGAAGGAGCGCTATGAAAAGCGCAACGATGTCGAGCGGGTAGCTCCTGGACGCTTTCAGGAGTCGGCAGGCGGCAAACGGGTCTTTTTCATTGACAAGGACTCTCCCGATAAAGCGACCGGCAGCAATGTCTTCATTTCATCCCGTGATAACGACATGGAGTCGACCACCACCGCGCGTCAGGGCCGCATTGAATGGCGCAAAGAGGACCGTTTCCTTGCATTGGAACAAGGCGAGCAATGGCTGAACCGACCCTCGACGGGTGAGCTGCGCTGGACAAGTTTCAGACACTACGATCTGCTGATCGATGACGCGATGTCACGTGACGCTTCGAATGTGGCCACGCGTCAAATCGACACCATGCGCTTGTTAAGGGAGCCCAGTGCTCAGAACCTGGGTGAACTCTCCTGGCGGCTTGGCCTGGGATTGTCCGCGCTCAATTTCACGCTGCTGGCCTTGCCCCTGTCAGCGGTGAATCCCAGGCGTGGCCGCAGCTACCAATATGTTCTGGCCTTGCTGGTATTTGTCCTTTATTACAACCTGGTGAACATGGGGCAGAACTGGATCGGGCATGGGCGCATCGGACTGATGCCGTGGATGCTGGTTTTGCATGGCGGTGCATTGACCATCGCCGGATTCTGGATCTGGACCCGCCACAGCCAGTGGTCATGGCGGCATCTGCTGCCCCAGTCCAGCCTGCGAGGACCAGCATGAGAACGGTTCGACGTCTCCTCTACCGTGAAATTTTCCAGGCCGTAGGTTTTGTGGCGCTCGGCTTTCTCGCTTTGTTTGCTTTTTTCGACATGGTCGAGGAGCTTCAGAACCTCACCCGGCTGGGGCCGCAGGGTTACCGTGTACAGCATGCCCTGATGACGGTGGCGTTCAAATGGCCGGGGCATCTTTACGATTTGCTGCCCATTTCAGTGCTGATTGGGACGATTTTCGTGATGGCACGCCTGGCACAAAGCTCGGAATTCACCATTCTTCGTTCCGGTGGTCTGGGCCCCGGAAAGGCTCTTGGATTGCTGCTGAAGATGGGCTGGATTTTTGTCATGCTGACCCTGTTGCTGGGCGATTACATCTCGCCTTGGGCCGAGCAGCAAGGCCTGCTGCTCAAAGCCCGATTCAGGGGAGACCTTACCGCAGGACAGACGGGTGCCTGGCTCAAGGAGCGCCAGACCGACCAGCATCTGGCGATCAATGTGCGCGCCATGAACAAGGACGGTCAGATGCGGGACGTCCACATCCAGCGCTTTGATCCTGCCGATGGCCGCTTGCTGGGCACCTTGCGCGCCAGCCAGGCCGATTTTGGTGAGGGTCAGTGGCGTCTGCAGCATGTCCAGCGCATGGACATCGAAGTGCGAGGCACATCCGCCAGAATGCGCAAAAGCCAGCTGGACACGCTGGACTGGCGCACGGGCATCACACTGGACATGGTGGCTGCAGCCTTGGTCAGTCCTGACCGCATGAAGATCTGGGATCTGGTCCAGTACACGCAACACCTGAGACAGAATCAGCAAAACGCCCTGCCCTACGAAATCGAGCTCTGGCGGAAGGTCTTCTACCCCCTCAGCTGCATGGTCATGCTGACCCTGGCACTGCCTTTTGCCTATCTGCATTTCCGCTCGGGGCAGATTGCCGGACATGTGTTTGGCGGCGTCATGGCCGGCATCAGCTTCTACCTGCTCAACAACGTGTTCAACCACATCGGCAACCTGCGCAGCTGGGAGCCCTGGATCACCTCGGCCGCTCCCTCGCTGATTTACATGCTGATTTCACTGGGAGCCTTCGGCTGGATGGTGCTGCGACGATGAACCCGACCGAAACCACCGCCGTGGTGCTGTTTGCCCACGGCTCGCGTGACCCGCTCTGGCGCGGCCCGATCGATGCCGTGGCGCAGGAAATGCGCCGGCAGGCACCGAAGATGGCCGTCCACTGCGCTTTTCTGGAACTCATGGCGCCCGACCTGCCCACCGTGGTTGGCACGCTGGTCAAGGACGGACATCGCGCCATCCGAGTGGTGCCAATGTTCCTGGGCGTGGGCCGACACGGCCGTGAAGACCTGCCCGCCTTGGTCCGCCAATTACGCGAGAGCCACCCGGGCCTGGTGCTTGAGCTCTTGCCCGCCGTGGGCGAAATGCCCGAACTCACCCGTAGCCTGGCCACGCTGGCCTTGCAAACCACCGACAGCCATTAAAACTGCAATGCATAATTCGGTTTGTTGATATGGCAAATCGAATATGAACCTGCACCAATTCCGATTCGTCCAGGAAGCGGCCCGACGCAACCTCAACCTGACCGAGGCCGCAAAGGCCCTGCACACCTCGCAGCCCGGCGTGTCCAAGGCCATCATCGAGCTGGAAGAAGAACTCGGCATCGAGATCTTCGCCCGGCACGGCAAGCGACTCAAACGCATCACCGAACCAGGGCTGCATGTGCTTAAAAGCATCGAGGTCATCCTGCGCGAGGTGGGCAACCTGCGCAAGATCGGGGAGCAGTACAGCGCCCAGGACAGCGGCACGCTCTCGATCGCCACCACCCACACCCAGGCCCGTTATGTGCTGCCGGTGCCGGTGGCCAGGCTGCGGGAGAAATACCCCAAGGTGAACATCAGCCTGCACCAGGGTGCACCCGACCAGGTCGCACAGATGCTGCTGCAGGACGTCGCCGAAATTGGCATCGCGACCGAATCGCTCTCGGCCTACGAAGAACTCGTCACCCTGCCCTGCTACGAATGGCAGCACGTCCTCGTGTTGCCGCAGGGCCATCCGCTCACGGGCAAAGCCCGACTCACGCTCGAAGACATTGCCGAATACCCGCTGATCACCTACCACCCCTCGTTCACCGGCCGGACCCGCATTGACCACGCCTTCGAGTCGCGCAAGTTGCAGCCGCGCATCGCCCTCGAAGCCATCGACTCGGATGTGATCAAGACCTATGTGCGCCTGGGTCTGGGCGTTGGCATTGTGGCCGAAATGGCCGTCAAGAACGACCCGGTGCAGGACCTGGCCGTCAAACCGCTGGGCGGCCTGCTGGGCCTGAATGTCGCGCGCGTGGCCTTCAAGCGCGGGGCCTATCTGCGACACTTCGTCTACCAGTTTGCCGAACTGCTCAGCGACCGGCTGAGCGCCAACCTTGTGGCCAAAGCCATGACCGGCCAGGCCAGCGATTACGAACTTTGAACGCCATGAACCCGCGTACGCCAGCTTTCCCGTCCAAGACGCCCCATATGGGCACCACCATCTTCACCGTGATGTCGGCGCTGGCCACCGAAAAAGGTGCCGTCAACCTCGGCCAGGGTTTCCCTGATTTCGCCTGCGATCCGCGCCTGATCGAGCATGTGACCGACGCGATGCGCGAAGGCCATAACCAGTACCCCCCCATGACCGGTGTGGCGCCGCTGCGCGAGGCCGTAGCTGCCAAGATCAAGACCCTGTACGGCCGGCACTACGACCCGGTGAATGAAATCACCGTCACGGCGGGTGCCACCCAGGCCATCCTGACCGCGATCCTGGCCATCGTGCACCCGGGCGACGAGGTCATCGTGCTCGAACCCTGCTACGACAGCTATGTGCCCAACATCGAACTGGCCGGGGGCGTGGTGGTGCGCGTGCCGCTCACGCCGGGCACCTTCCGCCCGGATTTCGACAAGATCCAGGCCGCCCTCACACCCAGGACCCGCGCCATCCTGATCAACTCGCCGCACAACCCCAGCGGCATGGTCTGGACGCGCGAGGAAATGCTTCGCCTGCAGGAGATTCTGGACCCCACCGATGTGCTGCTGATCTCCGACGAGGTGTATGAGCACATGGTCTACGCACCCCTGCAACACTGGAGCGCTGCGCAGTTCGGGGGCCTGGCGGCACGCGCTTTCATTGTGTCGAGTTTTGGCAAGACCTACCATGTCACGGGCTGGAAAATCGGCACGGTGGCCGCGCCCGCCGCGCTGAGCGCCGAGTTCCGCAAGATCCACCAGTTCAACGTGTTCACCGTGAACACACCGATGCAACACGGCCTGGCCCACTACATGGCCAACCCCAGGCCGTATCTCGAGCTGCCTGCGTTTTATCAGCGCAAACGCGATCTGTTCCGTGCCGGGCTGTCGAACACCCGTTTCCGGCTGCTGCCCGGCGAGGGCACCTATTTCCAGTGCGTGGACATTTCCGGTCTGGCCGTACCCGAGAAAGACCTGGGCGAGGCAGCGTTCTGCCAATGGCTGACGACTGAAGTGGGGGTGGCTGCGATCCCGTTGTCGGCCTTCTACGGCAACGGCTTTGACCAGAAGGTCATTCGCTTCTGTTTTGCCAAGAAGGACGAAACCCTCCAGCTCGCGCTGGAGCGGCTGGCCCGGCTCTGATCAGTCGTCTTCGACTGCACTGATGCCCGGGAACAGCACCTCGGTGAAGCCAAAGTTAGAAAAGTCGCGCACCCGCATCGGAAACAGCTTGCCGATCAGGTGATCGCATTCGTGCTGCACCACCAGCGCATGAAAGCCCTCCACCGTGCGCTCAATGGCCTGGCCTGTTTCGTCAAAGCCGGTGTAACGCACACGCGCCGCGCGGGGCACCAGGGCACGCAGGCCCGGCACCGACAGGCAGCCTTCCCAGGCGTGGGCTTCTTCGCTACCCAGCGGCGTGATGACCGGGTTGATCAGCACCGTGGGCGGTACCAATTCGCGGTCCGGGTAGCGCGGGTTCACGGTCGTGCTGCCAAAGATGACCACCTGCAGGTTCACCCCGATTTGCGGTGCGGCAATGCCGGCGCCATTGGCCGCCGCCATGGTGTCACGCAGATCGGTCAAAAGTGCGTGCAGTTCAGGCGTGTCAAATGCCTGCACCGGCTCGGCTACGCGTAAAAGGCGGGCATCGCCCATTTTCAAAATTTCACGCACCGTCATGGTTTTTCTCCGTTCAAAAGCACCGCCAGACCGGCATCGTCCAGGATAGGCACGCCCAGGGCCTGCGCCTTTTCCAGTTTGCTGCCTGCCTCTGCCCCTGCCACCACATAGGTGGTCTTTTTGCTGACCGAGCCGGCCACCTTGGCGCCCAGCGCTTCGAGTTTGTCTTTGGCCTCGTCGCGGCCCATGCTTTGCAAGGTGCCGGTCAACACCACCGTGAGACCGGCCAGCGGGAGCTCGGTGGGCGCCAGGGCATCGCCTTCGGGCCAGTGCACGCCGGCATTGCGCAGGGCCTGCACCACCTCGCGGTTGTGGGCTTGGGCAAAAAAAGTGTGAATGCTGTGGGCCACCACCGGCCCGACATCGGCGACCTGGGCCAGCGCGTCCTCGCTGGCGTCCATGATCGCCTGCAGCTGACCAAAATGACGGGCCAGCGCCTTGGCCGTGGCCTCGCCCACATGGCGGATGCCCAGGCCGAACAGGAATCGCGGCAAGGTGGTCTGCCTGGATTGGGTCAGTGCGTCCAGCAGGTTTTGCGCCGATTTTTCGGCCATACGGTCCATGCCGGCCAGGTCCTGCAGCTGGAGGCTGTACAGATCAGCCAGGGTGCTGACGCGACCGGAATCGACCAGCTGGTCGACCAGCTTGTCGCCCAGCCCCTCGATGTCCATGGCGCGGCGCTGCGCGTAGTGCAGCAGGGCCTGCTTGCGCTGCGCAGGGCAGAACAAACCCCCACTGCAGCGGTAATCGGCTTCGCCCTCCTCGCGCTCAGCCTCGCTGCCACACACCGGGCAGTGGCGGGGCATGCTGAAGATCTGCGATTCGTGCAGGCGTTTTTCGGTCACCACGGACACCACCTCGGGGATCACATCGCCCGCCCGCCGCACGATCACGGTGTCGCCCACGCGCACGTCCTTGCGGCGCGCTTCGTCCTCGTTGTGCAGCGTGGCGTTGGTGACCGTGACGCCGCCCACAAACACCGGGGCCAGCTTGGCCACCGGCGTGAGCTTGCCGGTGCGCCCGACCTGTACGTCGATGGCCAGCACCTGGGTCATTTCTTCCTGCGCCGGGTATTTGTGGGCCAAGGCCCAGCGCGGCTCGCGGGTCACAAAGCCCAGTTGCTGCTGCAGGGCCAGGTCATCCACCTTGTAGACCACACCATCGATGTCATACGGCAACTGATCACGCCGGGCGGCGATGTCGCGGTGAAAGGCGACCAGACCAGCCGCGCCCTGCACCACAGAGGTCTGTTCGGCCACCGGAAAGCCCCAGGATTTGAGACGAATCAGCAAGTCGTAATGGGTCCGCCACAGCGGCTGGCCATCGGCCAGAGCCGAAACTTCACCCACTCCGTAGGCAAAAAAGCTCAGGGGCCGGTCGGCAGCGATCTTCGAGTCAAGTTGGCGCACCGCACCCGCCGCCGCGTTGCGCGGGTTCACAAAGGTCTTCTCGCCCTTGGCCCCGGCGGCGATGCGTTGGCGCTGGCGTTCGTTGAGCGCCTCGAAATCCCCACGCGCCATGTAGACCTCGCCGCGCACTTCGAGCACGGCGGGGACGCCCTCTGGCAGGCACAGCGGCACCTGGCCGATGGTGCGCACGTTCTGCGTCACGTCTTCGCCGGTCTCGCCATCGCCCCGGGTGGCGGCCTGGACCAGCACGCCGTTTTCGTAGCGCAGGCTCATGGCCAGGCCGTCGAACTTGAGTTCGGCAACGTAGGCAATCGGCGGGTCGGCCTCGGTCAGCTTGAGTTCGCGTCGTATGCGGGCATCAAATGCTTCGGCGCCGCTGGCCTGGGTGTCGGTTTCGGTGCGGATGCTGAGCATGGGCACCGCGTGCCGGACGGGTGCAAAGGCGTCGAGCACCTGACCGCCGACGCGCTGGGTCGGCGAATCGGGCGTCAACAGTTCAGGATGCGCCGCTTCAAGGGCCTGCAACTCGCGAAACAGCCGGTCGTATTCAGCATCCGGGATCTCGGGTGCATCGAGTGTGTAGTAAAGGTGGGCGTGGTGATGCAGCTGCTGGCGAAGCCAGACTGCACGTGCGTGTGGTGTTTCAGGTTCAGGGCCAGCCTGCGTATCGGCAAACAGGTCCAGGGTGGACATGATGTCTTGACGGCTCAGGAGAACAGTCGACGAGCCTGAGCCGAACCGGCCGAGAGTTCGCGCTGGTCCAGTGCATCGTATAGCTGTTCGAGATCATTAGCGATCTGCTGCATGACTTCAGGCGCAAGCACCTGGCTGGCACCATCGGTGATGACGCCTTCCATTTGCTGGGCGAGCTCCTGGGCCGCCTGCTGCAGCCGCGCAAAAGGCTGTTCGCTTCGCGGCACCTGTGGTACGTCCAGGCTGAGGACACATTCCCGAACCGCACTGAGGGCGGGATCATCGGCCATGGCGGCCTGGCTGTCGAACGTCAATGACAGCATGGGCGGCATGCCCTGTACCGCTGCAGGCAAGACCATGCGTCCGGGAATGACGCCGGCGACAAAACCCAGCCGCGCGGCATGCTGCTGGATATAGCCGGGACTCCAGGCGGCCTGGCGTGCCACGATGGTCAGGGTCAGCTGCGCGTCGTGCGCACTGGCGAACTGGTCGAGTTCGCGGGCTCGGGCCACTTCTTCCAGCATGTCACGCAGCACCGGCGTGCCTCCAACGGCGTCAGCAAAAGCCTGCGCCTTGACCACAAATTCGGAGTATTCGATCTCATTGAGCGGCCCCATGCGATTAGCCAGCTGAACCCCTGCCTGAAAAGCAGAGTAGCGACGCCCCTGCAGCAGGGGCTCCCACTCACCGCTCAGTTCGCTACAGCCTTCAACATGAAAGGGCTTGGTTCCCACCCGGCGCGTGACCGGCAAAGCCGCCAAAGCGGCATCGCCAGAAATGGGTTGATCGACCTCGATGGTGGCCACAGAATCAATCAGGGCATCGAGCACCGGCTTGCGTTCGGGTTGAGGCAGATTGCTGAATTCATCTTCCAGCACCGGCTCAACGGGCTCGAGCGCGTTGTGGGTATCAGCAACGTCATGGTCCTGGGCTTCTGCGCGTTCGGCCTGACGCGGTGCACTGCGGCGGGAGACCCATTGGTTGTAAATGACCACGGCCAGCAACGTGACGCCGCCAGCCACCAGCAAACTGATCTGCAGGGAATTCATGTTCTCGGGTTCCTCAGGCTTCGGCCATGCCGACCGCCGACTCCATGTCCACCGCCACGATGCGGGAGACACCCTGCTCCTGCATGGTCACGCCGATCAACTGCTCGGCCATTTCCATGGCGATCTTGTTGTGGCTGATGAAAAGGAACTGGGTTTCCTTGCCCATGCTGGCCACCAGGCGGGCATAGCGCTCGGTGTTGGCGTCGTCCAGCGGCGCATCGACCTCGTCGAGCAGACAGAACGGCGCGGGGTTGAGCTGGAAGATGGCGAACACCAGCGCGATTGCGGTCAGCGCCTTTTCGCCACCGGAGAGCAGGTGGATGGTTTGGTTTTTCTTGCCCGGCGGCTGGGCCATGACCTGCACGCCGGCATCCAGGATCTCTTCGCCCGTCATCACCAGACGCGCCTGACCGCAGCCGAACAGCTCGGGGAACATGCGGCCGGAGTGCTGGTTGACGGTGTGGAAGGTCGAGCCCAGCAGCTCGCGGGTTTCGCCGTCGATCTTGCGGATCGCGTCTTCCAGCGTGGTCATCGCATCCGTCAGGTCGGCGCTTTGCGAATCGAGGAAGGTCTTGCGTTCTCGTGCGGTGGACAGCTCTTCCAGCGCCGCCAGGTTCACCGGGCCCAGCGCGTTGATTTCGCGGTGCAAACGGTCGATCTCGCCCTGCAGGCCGTAAAGGCGCACTTCGCCCTCTTCCACCGATTTGGCCACCGCTTCCAGGTCGGCCTGGGCGTCGGTGAGCAGCTGGGTGTATTGCTCCAGGCCCAGACGCGAGGCCTGTTCCTTGAGCTGCAGGTCAGTGATGCGCTGGCGCAGCGGTTCGAGTTCGCGCTCGAAGGCCACCCTGCGCTCGTCGCTGGCCCGCAGCTTGGCGGTCAGGTCGTCGTAGGCGCTGCGTTTGGCGCCGAGCTCCTGCTCGCGCGCCATTTTGAGGTTGAGTGCGTCCTGCAGGCCGCCCTGCGCGGCGGCGTCGGACAGGCGCGAGAGTTCGTCGTGGGCACGCTGCTCTTCGGCCGCGATGCTCTGGATCTGCTGGCTTGCCGTGTCGATGGTGCGCTTGAGATCGGCTTCGCGGGCCTGCAGGCTGCGCTGGGCAAACTGCGCTTCCTGGGCCTGGCGCTCCAGGCTGCGCTGCTGCTCGCGGCATTCGGCGAGCTTGCGCTCGGCCTCGATCACCCGGTCGCCGAGCTGGGCTTCGCGCTCCTGGCTGTCGGCCAGCTGCATGTCCAGCTCTTCAAAGCGGGCCTCAGCCGTGACGCGGCGCTCCTGCAATTCTTCGAGCAGTGCATCGACTTCGGCCAGGTCGCCTTCGATGCGCTGGCTTTGCTCGCGCATTTGTTCCGCCAGCTGCGACAGGCGCAGGGTCTCGACCTGCAGCGTGTGAGCCTGCCCCTGCGCGGTGCTGGCCTCCTGTCGGGCGCCGATCAGGCGCTGCGAAGCCTCGGCGTAAGCGGCCTCGGCCTTGACCAGCGCGCTGCGGCATTCTTCGGCGATCAGGGTCTGGGCGCGCTGCTGCTTGTCGAGGTTCTCGATCTCCTGGGCACGGGCCAGCAGGCCGGCCTGTTCGGAGTCCTGGGCATAAAAACTCACGCTGTGGGCGGTCACTGCGTGGCCGGATGGGACGTACAGCACTTCGCCCGCCTGCAATTGGGCACGCCAGACCAGCGCATCGTCCAGGCTGGGCGCGGTGTAGCAGCCCTTCAGCCAGTCGGCCAGGAGCGCGGCCTGACCGGCATCGTTCACCCGCAGCAGATCGGCCAGCGCACGGCAGCCCGAAGGAAGACCGGCCCGCGTGGTCACCTGCCCTGCGCTCGGCGGACTGAAAAAGGACAGCTTGGCCGGCGGCGCATCGCTGACAAAGGCGCGCACCATGTCCAGGCGCGAGACTTCGAGCGCACCCAGGCGCTCGCGCAGCGCGGCTTCGAGCGCGTTTTCCCAGCCGGCTTCGATGTGCAGGCGGCTCCACAGACCTTCGAGCCCGTCCATGCCGTGCTTGGACAGCCAGGGCTTGAGCTTGCCGTCGGTGCGGACCTTCTCCTGCAGGGCCTTGAGGGCCTCGATACGGGCACTCAGGTCGGCCAGGCGGGCGGATTCGTCGTTGACCAGTTGTTGACGGTGGCGGCGGTCTTCGTCGAGCTGAGGCACCAGGGCCTGCAATTCTTCGAGCCGCGCATTGGATTCTTCGGCAGCGGCTTCGGCCTCGGCCAGCTGTTCACGCAAGCTGGCCAGGCGCGCTTCGTCGGGCGCGGCCAGGGCGTTGCGGTCAGTCACCAGCCGCTCGCGGCGCTGGCCGAGCTGGCGGCTTTGTTCTTCAATATTGCGCTGCTCGGCGGCCAGCACCTGGATCTGCTGCTGAACCTGGCCGACGCTGCTGCGCTGCTCGCTGGCTTTCTGCTGGGCCTGGCGCAGGGCTTCTTCGAGGTCGGGCAAGGCCATGGCCTGGTCCTCGACTTGGGCGGCCAGGGTCATGCTCTGGTCTTCGGCGCTGGCGGCCTGCTCGGCCAGGATTTCCAGCTCGGCCTGGGCCTCTTCGCTGCGCTGGCGCCACTGGGCGGTCTGCTCCTTGAGCTGGGCCAGGCGCTGTTCGGCGCGCTGGCGACCTTCGACCACAAAGCGGATTTCGGCTTCGAGCTTGCCGACCTCGGCGCTGGCTTCATACAGCCGGCCCTGGGCCTGATTCACCTCGTCGCCAGCGGCATAGTGGGCCTGGCGGATGGTCTCCAGCTCGGCTTCCACATGGCGCAGATCGGCCATGCGCGACTCGAGCGTGTTGATCGCCTGGTCCACCTCGGCCTTGCCTTTGCCCTGGTCCGCCTCGGCTTCGCGGCGCTTGAGGAACCACAGCTGGTGCTGCTTGAGCGTGCCCTCAGCCTGCAAGGCGTTGTAGCGGGCAGCCACCTCGGCCTGCTTTTCGAGCTTTTCGAGGTTGGCGTTGAGCTCGCGCAGGATATCTTCGACACGCGTCAGGTTCTCGCGGGTGTCCGACAGGCGGTTTTCCGTTTCGCGGCGGCGTTCCTTGTATTTGGACACGCCCGCGGCTTCTTCCAGAAACAGGCGCAGTTCTTCCGGACGCGACTCGATGATGCGGCTGATGGTGCCCTGGCCAATGATGGCGTAGGCGCGCGGTCCCAAGCCGGTGCCCAGGAACACGTCCTGCACGTCGCG
>JACCDV010925481.1_pt1 | contig 16236 bp, 25 predicted proteins | sample 7446131 | NCBI WGS metagenome assembly JACCDV01 (sample SAMN15323448, study PRJNA562643) | freshwater metagenome | isolation source: river surface water | place: USA:Blue River Watershed | collected 2017-08-17 | reverse complement strand
CTTTAGTACGTCTGCAATTACTTCGATAATGTGCGAAACGTCGGGACCGATTTCTTCTGCTATGTCCGTAAGGAGAGGGGCTACGTCTTCTGTTAGAACAGTAGCCAAAGTCTCAAAAGCAGGAGTTAGCCCTTCGCCTGCAGACTCTAGGACGTTGTCAAAAGCTAGCTTTATCTTGTCGCTGCTCTTAGCGGTAGCCTCTGCGGTGCCGCCTACCTGAGTTTCGATAGCAGAGAGAATAAGATTCTGCGCCTCTAGCACCCTACCAGACTCGACAAGAGTTCTAATCTTGTCCTTCTCCTGCTCGGTAAAGGTGACACCTGCGCGAGCTAGTGCGGTGATTCCCTTGATTGGGTCCTGCAGCGCCTTACCTAGCTGTACTGCGTTTGTCTCTGCGCTTCCAAATCCTGCGGCTGCTAGGTCAAGAGCTGCCTTCGTAGCGCGGTCAAAGCTACCGCCTGTCTCGTCTGCAGTCTGAGCTAGGTTCTTAAAGGTAAGAAGCTTGGCCTGAGTAGCCTTGATTACCTCGGCGTCTACGGCTGTAGATAGTTCGTTAGCTTCGGCGAATTTGATAAGGCGGTTAGTAACGGCCTGGGTCTGGGTACCGAATAGCCCCATAGACTGATTTACCTGAGCTAGCCTGGCGTTAGCCTGCTGTACGCCCTCTGCTGCCTTGATAGCGGAACTTGCAAACTTTGCAGTTACAGCGCCTGCAATTCCAACACCTACAGCGATACCGCCAGCTACGCGGCTTAGGTCGCGGCCAATAGCGCCAAACTGCTTCTGAGCGTCCTTGATTCCCTTGTTATCGAAAATGGACTTAATGACAACATTAACCGACATTTAAAATCCCTTACTTGCTCGGATAGCCCATTTATCGACCACGTACTGTACGTCCTTAGAAAGCCTCGGTAGGCTCTTCTCTACAGATTTCCACGCCATACGAGACGGCCTCTTACCTAGTCTATCGTTTAGCTTGCGGATAAAGGTCTCTCCGCCTAGGCGCGTAGCCCTTCTTCTGAATTGAACAGACTGCGAACCGTCGCGGTAAGTACGGACAATCGGGCGAGAGTAACCAGAGTTGCGGTAACCCTTGCCTATAGACGTTCCGCTGCGTCCTGCGTAGTCTGCAACCGAAGACGCTGCAGAGTTAACACGGATAGCAAGCAGGGTAGAAGTAAGAGACTTACCGCCTGCCTGAGTACGGAACCGAATAGTCGTTGACTTAGCCCCGCCAGACTTAGCCCCCTTAGACACCTGGCCCCACTGTAGACGGGCTCCTGGCTTCGCTAGGCCCGATAGTGGGGAGTCGGTAGGGATAGCGTCTCTAATCGCCTTCTGCGGCTCTTTACCGATAAATTTAATTTCACGTACGAACTGAGTACGCAGAGAAGGTTCTATAGCTTTTAGCTTCTTCTGTAGCGCTCTTATGTCCTGCACTGAGTAGGGCTGTCCCGTACCAGTCGTGAGCAAGAATTTAAGCATTAGCCACCTCTAGACAATTCTACCTAACAGAAAACCGCCCCCGAAGAGGCGGTCTCTGCTATGTTCTCTGGGCTCGCCAGACAAGGTATCGCGCCATAGTAAACCTCATACGTTCCGATTCGGCCAGTAGAAGGCTCGGGGCTATACCCGTTTCGCAGGCTAGTGCGGCTATCTCCCAATGCTGGGAGCTGTCGCCTAGCCCTTGGATTTTGGGACGTCTACGGTAGTAATGTTCTCTACCGTCTCGGTCCACTCTTCGAAAGATAGCTCTGTCTGCTTAGTGCGCTTAGACCAACTGTAGGCCAAGAAGAGAAGGTGTGATACCCGTAGGTCTCTTGCAGCGTTAGAAATTGAAATGTCGAACTTGTCTTCGAACTTTACAATCTCTGGCGCGGTGCAAGTTGCTTCAACCTTGCTTCCGTTTGCGAACTGTACTTCTAGGTTTATCTTCATTTGTGCTCCTTCTTTTTAGTTATATTACGCGGTAGCGCGAGTAACTGCACCAGTAATCGGTAGAGTCAAGGACTGCACTACCAAGTCGCCTACGCTGCCCGAGATTGGAACAACGTTGTTTACGAGCGCGGTAAAGGTGTAGCTCGGGTTGCTTGCGCCTACAGCAGTGCCGTTTGGTAGCACTACGAAAGTAGCAGCGGTGTTTAGAAGGCCCCATAGGGTCTCGTCGATAGCTGCCGCAGCGTAGTCGTTGTGAAGCGCGAGAGTTACTGAGCCCTGCTTAATTCCGCCCTGGACCTGTCGCCAGCCCTGGCTTCCGAAGCTGGTCGTGTCGATTTCGTCCGAAGAAACGTTAATCTCAATCTGGTTAACGTTGCTGGAAAAATCGGTGCCGTTGATTTTAACGACGGCGTTAGTTAGTACTAGCTTTGCCAATTTTTTTCTCCTTAGTTAGCTTGCAAGCACGCGGACTTGAAATTCCGCGCCTAGATAAGTTGTGTCGTTAATGAGCACTGGCCCATAACTAGACAACTCAGAAAGCACGCAGTCAAAGGCCTTTCCCGCGAGCGTTCTATCTGATTCTATCGCAAGCAATACAGACGAAGCGCCTGTACTACTGCAGTAAGAATCTAGATTCCTTTGTGCCGTACGCTCGTCTGCTCTTCCGACGATTAGCTGTACGACAAAGTTATATTCGGCCATGCCGTTACGCATATCGAGATGATAGGTAGCGCGGTCGAATTGGACAATAGCTATAGGAGGGTTTGGATTATCTGGGATAAATTCAGAAGTGCGAAGCCCTGGGATAGTAGCTAGGTTTGTAGCGATACCCTGGCGAAGCTCTGAGACACTCGCCATTATCCGACCTTAATCTTTCTAAGGGATTCGATTAGCTGGCGTACGTCTGGGTCTAGCTGTGAACCTACGCGCATAGAACCAAGCTCGCCCGAGATAATGCCTAGTGGAGAGTCGAGACGCTTAAAGATACGGGACGACTGAATAACGCAAGCCTGAGTAACCTGAATAGGGGTCGAGTTCCAGCCCCAAACTCCAGTCACTTTAATAGTTGCTTCGCCGTCTAGCGTTAGGTAGGTGTAGTCGCCTACGGCCCTAATGTGAGTGTAAGGCTGTGGGATACCGTCAACGATTCCATTTAGTGGCTCTAGCTGATAGTCGGTAGAAGCCCACGTGGTGTCGTATACCTGCTCGTCGTCGGACATAGTCTGCAGTGAGACTAAAGAAACCATGTCGTCGATAGTGACATTTAAAGAGTCGTCTGGCGCGTAGTAGCGTACAGCGGTTCCAGCGTTGTAGAAGTTGCGGTTAGTGTACTGGTCGATAGCGCGGCTAGCGGATTCGATAGCCATTTCTAGAAGTGAGTCGTCTACGTTATCGGTAATGCGTAGGGCGGATTTAACCTGCGCGAGCGTTGCATATCCGTTAGTAATGGCCATATCTCTAGTTTAGTCCTAACTCCTCCGCTAAGCTACGTAGCATTTCGTAGCCCCTAGCCTTGTCTTCGTTGCTTGCCATAAGCCCAGACAGGGTTACTCGTGAATGTCCACGGTCGTAGATAATACGAATTGTACTAGCGTCGAAAGCTTTAACCGTTCCGCTCTTTGCCATGCCTAAAGCTAGTGCCCAGTCTGCAAACCTATAGCCTTTTCTAAACCTACCTGCTGCGTCCCATAGGCTCTTCTTCATAGGCTCCGCACCTACCATAGTCCACGTGTGAGCGACTATGTCCCCGCGCCAAGAGCTAGGGTGTAGCGAGTGGTCGTGCTTGTCTTGGATTGTGTCGCAAACTAGGTTGTAACCGCCCTCGTCTGCCTGGTCTATTTGGTCTAAAGCGCCTGATAAGAAAAGGTCGTCGACGTTACAAATAGCAACCCACTCAGTATCACAAAGCTCTATAGCTCTGTTCCAGTAATCGGCGTAATCCTCTAGGTTAGCTAGCTCACAGATAGGCCTATAACGCTCTGGGATTGAATCTAAGACCGCTTGATAGTTGTTTGCGTCTGCAACTATGGCTATCTGGTCTGGTTGTCTCTGTAGGGATTCTACGCCTTGCCACCACCGCGGCAGGAATTCGGCGTAGCCTGTACCCCAAATCGCTAGCGGAAGTCCTATGGTCGTCACTACAGATTCGCCTTTAGGAAAGGCACCCACTTTTCTAGCCAAACCTTCTCGGCGTCAAACTGCTTAGCAAACTCACGGCTTACCTCGGAGTGCGAGCCCTCTGCCTGCGTGGTGTCGTAAGCGTCCGAGAGCGCTTGGTAGATTCCTGCGATACTAGGGATTTTGAACCATGCTACCTGGGCTTCGTCCCAGAATAGCTGGCCCTGTACCAAGAAGCCGTCGTCTGCGACTAGGTCTTTAGGTGCACTCCAGCTAGTCGAGATAACCCGAGTGCCGCAAGCCTGAGCCTCCATAATCGGCAGCTCATAGCCTCCACCATAGGAGACCTGCAGAACTACGTCTGCGGCCGTGTAGATAGCTGCTAGGTCCTCGCGCTCAAAGCCAAATCGGTAGTCTATAGGGTTAGGGAATAGAACAGCGTCCATAGGCAAACCGCAAGCAGCAGCTAGGCGCGGTAGGTGGAAGCCTCCGAATACGCCAGTAGGCTCCGTGTGAATGTACAGATAGGCGTTAGGCACCTTCTTACGGAACATAGCAAAGCCGTATAGAAGCTCTGCGAAAGCCTTGCGGTGAATTGACTTATTAGCTTTGTTTGCACTGTTGACAACTACCAAGAAGTCGTCGTCCTTTAGGTTCAAGAAGCGATGGGTCTTCTGTCCTGCTAGAAGCTCTGTAGGTTTGAATACGTGCGTGTCGATAGCGTGCGGAATGTAGGTAGATTCGATACCGACTTCTGCCATTTGCTCTACGCCGAAAGGTGCCATAGCGATAGGGCTTACGTTGTCCTTCTCTAGCCAGCCTTTAACAGCAGGAGGGATAGACACGTGGTCTAGGGGAACCCAAGAAGCAATCTTGGGAATCTTAGCGAAAGCAGGGTTAGTAAGAATCCAAACGTCTGCCAAAGTGATTAGCAGGTTTGTCTTGTCTGGGTGCTTGGTTCCGTGGTGCTCCCAAGCTACAGGAGTAGAGTCGTTCGAGTACAGGTCTAGCCCGCGAGCATATTCGAAGACCTTGCCGTACGGTGTATCTACGTAACCGTTAACGCCCTCGCGCCCGTAGTTAGTAACAGTTGCTACGTCGATACCGTGTCGCTTCATGCGGGACACTACTTCGTAGGACTGCTGGCCGTAACCCGTGGGCTGCGAAATGCCGTTCGAGTACCACGTAACTACGCCGTCGATTTTCTCTGTCTTCTTAGGGTTTCCCATTCTTGCCCCTTTCTTTTATCAAGATAGCAGAAAACCCCTACCGTTTCCAGTAGGGGCTCTCTGTTGTTATCTGATACTAGGCAGTAGCGCCCTGGTAGTACTTGATAGCGCCAGTGTCCATTAGGTCACCGTCAACACGTAGGGTGAAGCGGTAGTTAATGACACCTAGGTTGAACTGGTAGTCAGCGGACTGAGCAACCTGTAGACCACCTGCAACGCGTACGCGGTAAGCAGCCCAGTCACCCGCAACGATTGACTTAGCGGAAGTTCCGTTAGCCATGTGAGGGTTCTCGACCAATGGGCGGCCAAGCAGGGTGTCAGGGGTGCCAGCAGCTAGGGAAGGCTGGAACAGGTATTGTCCAGTGGTGTCCTTTAGCTTGCGGATAGCGCCAATGGTGGTTCCGTTCGCCATGAAAGCGAAGTTAGCCGAAGCGCGTACTGCTGGGTCAAGGCTGTAGAACAGGTCGATAATGTTGTCGCCTGTTGGTAGGCCGCCTGCAGCGGTTCCAGTTACAGCAGAAGAAGCAGCGTTAACTACACCGTTTGGCTGTGAAGAACCAGAGCCAGTGGTAAGAGCTGCGTTTACTGCGTAACCGATTGAGTTTCCACCTGCGATAGCTAGCTCGTCCTCTAGCGATACGCCAGAGTCGGTTAGTAGCTCCTCGGCTACAGGTACCAAGAATGAGTACTTGTAAGCGCCTAGGGTTACGCTGGAGAAGGTTGGGTCAGAAGCGGCAATAGTGCCACCTGCTGCTACGAGAGAAGCGGTGCTGTAGGCAGTGAGCGACGGGAATACAATGTCGTTACCCATGTCGGTGTTTAGCACGTTGCTAACACGGAGCATAGGTCCTACTTCACGAGCCTTCTGCCATACGCGACCGAAGAAGTCGGTAGCGACCAAGTTAGAAGAAGGGGTTAGGGTGCGGAACTCGTGTGAGCGAACCTCGCCGCGAGCAATCGCGCGTAGTACGTCGGAGTCCGACTTAGGGGATACGACCTCAAAGCCGCGGGTTGCTTCGGCGGCCTTTGCCTCGCGCTCCTCTAGCTTGCGGACGTTTTCAATAGCTGCGGCACGCTCGTCTAGCTCTGCGTTGATACGGTCGAACTGTACCTGCTCTTCGGCGGTAAGCTCTCTCTTCTCCTCAGCAGCGCGGTCAAGAAGAGCCTTTGCGGACTCCCAAGCACGAGCACGAGCCTCAGTCTGAGCCTTAATAAACTGCTCGGACATTTTGTCTCCTTTGATTAAATAGGTTAGTGATTACAGCCGCGCTTACGCAGACTGGCGCGTAGGTGCTTACACTCATACGTATTTCTAGTCTATACCAGAAATGGTAAACCCCCACTAGTCATATAGACCAGTGAGGGCTTGTACCTAAACTAGCTCGGCTTCTTCGTCTGTAAGTAGAGTTACTCTTGATAAAGCGGAATAGGCCTCTTCTAGTGCCCTTACGTCTTTAAGGTTGTAAGAAGTTATCCTGTAACGGACTTGTCTTAGAACACTTGCGACAATGTCCTGGGCTTCGTCTAGCCTTTTTTCCTGAGCTGATTTTTCTTGAACTGATAATTTAGACATTTTTCCCTTTCTAATATGTCTAGCAAACAGTATACAAAAGAATAACAAAACGTGTCAACTATTTTTTATAACAGTTTTATAACGGTAAAGGAAAACCCCGCTAGTAGAAAGGGGAAGAACTAGCGGGGCGAAACCCTAAGCTTGGCTGTAGGTGATTAGCGAACTTCTACAGGCTTGGTTATACGGGTTTCCTTTGTAGCGGCTGGAGCACTAGCCGCAGCTTGTGGGTTGTCGAGAGCTACAATGGCCTCGGCCCACTGGTCTGCTAGGTCAGCGATAGGGCCAGATACTGGCTCGCCTGCGACCTTTAGAATTACGTCTTTAATCTGTTCTTTAGTAGCCATTTTAAATCCTCTTTAGTAGTAGGTCTAGTTGCTTCTGCTTAATGTCAAGAAGATTAGTCAGTGGTGCTACCTCTTCTTTCTGCTCTGCCGCACGTGGAGCAAGCTCCTCGACGACAGACTTCATAAGGTTAGCCTGCTCTTCGGTTAGGTCTGAGCCCTCTTCAATCTTTAGCATTACGTCCGCTAGGGCGTCTGCGTCAACCTGAGCACGCTGGGCCACCTTGTCTAAGCCACGTACGCTAGCTTCGGTTGCCTGGTAAGCAGGGAAAGCCACGATAGATACCTCGAACAGTCTTACCGACTTTAGGGTTCTCATGTCGCCTTCGGCGTTCCAAGAATCCTTAATGACGTTGAATCCGAAAGACATAGACGACAGGTCTCCGCGCTTAAGTAGCTCGGCCATGTCGCGTCCGTCGGTGGTGTTAGGTAGGTCAGCCTCTACGCGCAGTCCGACTGAGTCCTCATATAGGCGTAGAGTCTTTGCACGTGAGCTAGCAAGAACTCGTCCCGTGTCGTGGTTTACTAGAAGCTTTACGTCGTTACGAGACTTTAGCGAGCGACCGAAAGCGCCTGGCTCGATTACCTCGTAGAAGCCACCTAGGTTCTCAGAGCGAGAGTTGAACTTAGCGGCGTAACCGTAGAAGGTCATACCGTTTTCGGACTCTCTTACTTCAAAGCCTGCTTCGACGTCGCGGGTTTCTCTTTGACTCATTTTCCTTTGTCTTTCCTCTTCTGCGTCTAGTCTAGCTACTACGCCTTCGGCATACGCCTTCGCTCTTTCCGCGCCTCTACGATTCGCTGGAGCGCCCCATAGCAACATAGCCACAACGCCCGCAGAAGGATAATTAGGGTCGTTAGGGTTAGCAGCAGGAGAATCAAGGTCCCCCAAGTGACGAGCAATCCAAGGACCAATAAGACGCCACTTACGCTCGCTAACTTCTCCACGAGCCATAGCCCGCGCGTCTTCAATAGTTTGAGATACAAGACCGTCGCCACCCTTTCCCTCTTCGTAATACTCTAGCCCTCTGCGAGCTGCTGCACGCATGTAGGCAGGAGGAGTTAGGTCGACTGCTCTCGACTCGTCGTCGGAGGGGTCTTCTTCGTTTGGCGTCGTAGGTACTTCGCTAGGTGATATAGCAGTAATACCAAGGTCACGATAAGCGGCTCTAATTTCTTCGTTGTCGTCTACTGCGACCATTACGTTATAGGTCTCTAGTAGCCTTACCGCCTCTGCACGCTTGTAAGCAGTCGAGTCAGTGTCTGCGTCTGGCTTCATAATAAGCACGTCGTAATCTACGTCTAATTGCTCTAGCTCGGCTACAGTCGCTTCGCGGTCCTGTTCAAGGCGTGCGGTGATAATAAAAATAAGTGTGTCGTCGAAACTGTCTAGGTAGTCGTAAACAGCTTGGTTACGCTCTCCGTCGAAAGTTACTAGGGTGCCGTCAATATCGGCAATAACAGCAGGCGGCCCGCTCTCTAGCCTCAGCTCTCCCATGTACTCGCTCCCCTCATTTTGTGCAATAGCCAAAGCCTGGTCTATCGCCCCTTGCTTGGTAGCGTGGCAGCCTAGTACCTCGCCGTCCTCTTTTACAGTTGCCCACCCTGAGCAACCTTCGGCTTTGTCTGAAATGTAATAAGGCACTATTGAACAATCCTTAGCCAAGAAACAGTGTGCCCGTTTTCGGTGCTAACCATATACATTTGTTCTCCCGCTGGAAGGTCAAAGTCAATAGTCGTTAGCTTGTCAACTGGCAGGCCGTTAGCGGTGGTAATGCTTGGTCCGCCTACGTAGAGAGTCTTAGTAGAGTCGTTGTTTCTAATCTTGATTTTGCAGGGTCCCGCGGCAATACCGTCGATAGCTACTGCAGTAGTTCCGACTGATTGAGTACCAGAAGTAATCACTATTAGGCCTCCGTGTTATATACCGCTGTAGGGTCGTTAGGGTCAATCTGAGCAACACCCTGTAGCTGTACGCTCGGTACGCCAGTGTGCTTCATGTCTGGGAGACCTAGGGCTGCTAGGACGGAAGCAGGCTCGAAACCTACCGTAAGTAGCCTCTGAGCCATTAGGACCTTCTTATCTGTAGCTGTTAGGTCCGCAGCTTCGATATTTACGTTTGCCAGTGGTACGCGTAGTACGTCGCCGCCGTCAATCTTTGAAAGGCCCTCTGATTGTCTTACGTCGTTAATCGTTAGCCAGCCACCCTGAATAGCGGTAGACGCTGCGGTAGCACGAGAGTTAATATCGCCTCGTAGAAGGGCGGACATGTTGAATTCGCAGAAAGCGCCCTGGCCGTTTGGATAGACCTGTAGAAGGGTACTCAGAGCGTTCTCGATAAGTGCTGCGTAAGGACGTAGGGTGTCGGTTACGAACTCGATTTGTGTTTGCTCGATACTGCTGTAGGTGTTAGTACCTGGAAGCTGCAGCTTGTGAGTAGGAATGTTGTAGATACGTGCGACGTCCTCGACAAACATACGGCGAGCGTCTAGAGCCTGTGAGCGCTCTGGGTCTACGCCAATGTCATCAATCTGAGCGCCTGAGTGAAGGACAATAGTTTTAGAAGAGCGTCTCCAGCCACCGTGTCTGTTGTCGACGCTGTCACTCATTTGTTTAGCCTGCTCTGGAGTCAGAGCGCCTGGAACAGTAATAGCAAAGTTACCAGTTGCGCCCTGGCCGAAGAAGCGCTGGGCATAGCTCTCCAGTGCAACACCTAGGCCAATGTTTTCCTTTAGTACAGAGATACGGCTTACGCCTCGTACGTGGCCTGGCTGGATAAGGCTTTCGACGATATGTAGCATTTCGTCTTGGCCGAAAGTCTCGCCAGTCTTAGCCCAAGTGAAAACGATACGACCTTGTGCGTTTCGCTTTACGTCTATCTCTGTAGGGTTCATAACCGTTAGGTTGATAGGCAAACCCTCTTCGTCACGGAAGACGCGAATAAAGGCGTTACCGTCAAACATTAGAGAAGTAATAATCTGCGAGATAAAAGGAGTGCGGTCGACGAAGCTTACGTCTGGGCGGTTTACCCAGTCTGGCTTTGGACGCATTAGGAATTTCTGGCCGTCGCGCCTAATCCAAGCGTCCATAGGTAGCGTGGAGATAGAAGAAGCGATTAGGTTTACCGCGCCTGTAATCGCAGCTAGTCGCCAGACGTTGTCCTGCGTAACGTAGGTGCCAGAGTTAGTCTGTAGCTCGATATCTCCGCCAGAGCCCCAGATAGTCTGGAAGCTAACAGCTCGGGATTCGAAAAGGTTACTTAGCATTTGGCTTCTGCCTCTCTAGCGCCAGCCCAAACATAAGGGCGAAGATACCGCCTGTGATAACGCCTAGCGGTAGCCAGAACATACCTAGGCCAAAAGTAATGGTCGCTGCTCCTGCGACTTGTAAAGCTGTTGCCATGTCCACCCTTAAAATACGTATACGCCTGGCTGTAAGGCTTCGGGTTCTATTCTACTTGCTAAAGCGCGGTCAACTGCTATAACCGCTGCTACGGCTGCGTCTATTCGTCTCTGCGAAGCTCTGTTTTCTTTAACGATTCTAGGCCCTAGGTTATCCACTTTAACTACAGCGTTAGATAGGTGCCTTGTAAGAAGCGGGTTACCGTCGTGCTTTAGTCGCTTGTCTACGACTGCGTCAAAGAACTTAGAACAGGCTGGGACCATGCGGCGAGCGTTAGTCGACGGATACTCGACAATCGGGTAGCCCTCTTGCGCGAGAATCTCCATAGACCTTTGCCAGCGGTAAGGGTCGCAAGCAATTTCCTTTACGCCTGGGTTATCTCGAACAAATGTTCGAATGGTGTTTTCTACCTCTTGGATATCTACTCGCCACGTGTCGTCGTGAATGTTTGAGTCTTTCTCCCAAGCCTTAATCATGAATACTTGCGGCTCGTCTTCCAAGGTCGCTCCGATTAGTACGGTCGAGTCGCCAGAGAATGAGCCGTCAAAGCCAATAACGTACTCTTTGCCCTCTAGGTCTAGGTCGCTAGCGCAAGCCTCCCACGCGCCGCTAGGTAGCCAGCCAACAGCACTAGAGACGAAATTATTTAATCGCTTTGTACGGAACTCTGGTTCTGGCGTACGTCTCACTGCGGACTCGAAGTCTGCAGCGTCGCAGATATCGCCGTAGCCTGGGTTAGCTAACTGCCACGTCTTAGGGTCTTTGTAGTCTGCGTCTAGCGGGGCTTCCCACCATGCCATAAAGAAAGTAGGGTCCTGTGAGCCTTCTTCGCCACGAGCCACCTTCTGGCCGTACTGGTACAGCGTGTAGGCGATTGAGTCTTGGCCTGTCTGGTCCGTCTTTACTCCCGCAGTTGTAATCGCCGTCATACGAGCAGTGTTACCGCGTGCACCCATAGCCAGAGACATAACGTCGAAGAGTTCGCGTGTAGGCATAGCGTGCAGCTCGTCTGCCCAAACGGACGTAGGGCTTAGGCCCTCCTTACTGTAGGCCTCTGCGGAAAGCACTCGGTAGATACTTCCCGTACCTGTCACCTCGATTGCGTCTCTGTAAATTTTGACTAGGCCGCTTAGGTCTGGGCTGGCCTCAATCATTTTTTTAGCGTCCCCGAATACGATTCGTGCTTGCTCTTTTTCTGCAGCGATTGAGTAGACCTCGCCACCGTTAGGACCAAAGAACAGGTCGTACACGGCAAGCGCGGACGAAACGGAGCTCTTACCTGATTTACGCGGCATGCCTACGAGACTTAGGCGGTTGCGATACCCGCCGTTTCCGTCGGTTGCGTATAGGTGACGGACTAGCTCTTTCTGCCACGGACGTAGTACAAGCGGGCTACCCTGTGGTCCTGCTACAGAGTCCTTCGTAATAATGGCGAAAGCTTCTAAGAAGTCGATTACTAATTGGCCTTCGCCCTGGTCGAGCTGCTCTTTAGCTATCGGAGTTAGCCACGCTGGAGGCCACATTAAATTCCCTTATCTGCTCAATAGTAATAATAGGAATACCTAGCTTTCTTGCCTTTGCAAGCTTGATAGGGGAGGGATTCTCTAGAGCTATGAATAGGTCGGTCTTGCTTGTAACGCTCGACTGAATGATAGCGCCCCTGCGTTCAAGCTCTTCAATTAGCAGTCTTCGTGACATGCTGTCCCTTTCGCGCTAGTAGCTCCTCTAGCTTGCTCTGAGCTTTTACTTCTGCCAGTCCGAGTCTTGTACGGTCCGACGGCGTAAAGCCGAGTAGTCCTAGGTTACTACTAATCAATCGCTCTAGGTCGTTTAGTTGCTTGAATAAATGCCAGTCGTTCGTCTCGGCAATTAGGGCTTTAATCTGTTCGCGGCGGTCGAGCTGTTCGCAAGTCATTAGCAGAAGGTGAGTGTCTGTCCTGCGGGCTATCCATAGCTCGCCGTATTTAAAGACACTGTCCCATAGCTGCAGCCCTGCGTATTCGAGCGGGCGGAATGGTTTTAGGTATCCGCCTTCTATTACAGGTGCGCTCTCGATTACCCTGCGTTCTTCTGGTCGCAGTGTTCCCCTCTTGGCCTTTAGCTCTGCTGGCAATTTTGGATTAGGCATAGTCCGACTATAGCAACTGTAAGCGGTTACAGAAAACAACTGAACCTACATACTGTGCGAAAAAGTGTGGTCGGGGTCTTCCGTACATGTAGTACTAAAAGAAACACCCCACCCCTACATATAGTGGCGGGAGGGTGCTTGGAGTGCTCTTGGTTTGCTAGTGAATGACTGTAAGCGTTTACAGAAATAGAACTGTTTGGGTTTGCGTAGCTTCTGCTATGGGTGGTGCCCCTGCCCCTGATTAGTTTTCTAGCGGGCGATTACCCCTACTGCTGTTACAGCTTTTGTGAGCTGGAAGAAGAATTGAGTTTGGATTCGTTGCGTCTACGTGGTCTGCTGTTATGTCTTCTACCCTCTGGAAGTTTTGTTTGCATATATGGCATGGCAAGTTATAAACGATTGTCTGCTCTACCATGGCTGCACGACGGCGGGGGTAGTCTCCCCCGTATAGGGCTTTCTTCTTTAATCTTCTTTCGGGATTGTTTTCCCTCTGTCTGTTACGTTCGGTGCGGCAACGGGTACAGTAGTCGCCTCCGTCTTTATGGATTCGTTGACAACTGAGACAAGGTCTAGGGAACACGGGGTAGCGCCTCCATGGGGTTTAGCTCTCGCCATGGGACGTAGTAGCTGTGGCCTTGGTATAGATACTCTGGGCGTTCGCACTCGTAGCCGTATAACCAACCTACTGCGGTATACGCTGGGCCCTGCCAGTTGTCCTCTGCTGTACGGCGTGTACGTGCTTCTGGTCCGCCTGTGAGCAGGATATAGATTTCCTCTTTGTTATCTACCTTTGAGCTGTACCGTAGCGAGTGCCCGCGGTTAGTGGTAAACGCATAGCGCACCTCGTAGCCTGGGATATCCTGTCTGCTCTTATAGGCGTTCACGTGGGGGACGAACCCTGTAATCCCTAGCATTTCTGCCGCTGCTATCTCTGAGCCTGCTGCTACTGCGTGCTGCCATATTTCCCATATGTCGCCCTCTGAGTAGTTGCGGTTACGCTCTGGCTTAGCTAGGTAGGGTAGCTGGCGTTCGTAGCCTATGCGAGCTGCTAGGGCTTCTTGCTCTACTGTGAGCCTGTAGGTCCAACTCACTTATCGGTCCTGTAGAACCCTGGGCCGTTAAAGGTGATTGCGCCTAGACCGTACTCTCGTACCATGTCTGCTTTACATTTAGCGCAACTAGGTGTTTCGTGTTCTTCTTTGATACCTGTTACTAACGTAACTGAGTTGTCGCAAGTCTTACATTTGTAGTCATAGCTAGGCATTTAGTCTCCTGAGATAACGCATAGGTCTCGCCTTGGGTCGTAGCCCTTACCTACGACAAGCGAGACGATTCCTGTAGGGGTGTTGCCGCCGCCTAAGCCTCTGCGGTCTGCAAACCAGAAAGAGCCGCCGTCTAGTGCTGGCGTCTGTATCCAGAGTCGCGGTCCCAGCTGCTTTACGGCGTAATGGTGGTAATGCGCGCTTATAAGGACCTCTGCCCCTCCGACTGCGGTTTGGCCTAGGGCTTGTCCCGCTAGCCACTTCTCGGGGTCTCTAATCTGGTGGCCGTGTGCGAAGCCTACGAGCGTACCGCTTAGGTCTACGGCTAGAGTCGTGTTGTCTCTCTCGGCGAAGCGTCCTGTTACGTGAGCTAGTGCTGGGTTGTCCTTGCATATGTCTAGGACCTGCTGCACTATCTCTACCTGCCAAGAGTCCATAGGGTCTGTAATTAGCTGGCGGTGTGACTCGTCGTGGTTGCCTGGCACGACTGGAATTACTAGGTCGTCTGTGAGCGGGGCGAAAGCTTTAACCCACTCTAGGAGGACTCGACGTCCCACGCGGACCTGTGACGTTAGATTAAGGTCTAGGCGTCCTGCTATCTTGCCACCCTGAGAGACAATACCTTCGATACAGTCTCCGAGCTGTGGTAGTGCAATTTGGCCTATGCCTCGGTTCTTTAGTTCTTTGTGCCTCTGTAAGCTTCCCTGCAGAGTTCGCATAACTCTATCTACGGTGCCCGCAGTGCCGTCGCCTGCGTCCTTGCCCCACTGAGTATCCCCAATGTTGTAGATAGCAGTTAGGTCGCCGTAGGTCTTCTGCTCCTTCTTAGGACGCCACTTCTTAATCTCTGCCTCGATAGCCGAAGCGTCGATTAGTGAGCCACGAGCCGAAGCTGGCTTTAGGGAAACCCTGTAGGACTCTAGCCACTCGCCAGAGTAGGTCTGCCATTTTGAGCGACGGACATTAGTAATAATCCAGTCGCTAGGGTTTAGGTCGAACTCTTCTAGTAGCTCAGTTGCGTTAGCTGGCTCTTGGGCTCTAGGTGAGCTTACGAAGTAGCCGCCGTCTGCGTCTAGCTCTAGTTGCGGTCGCCACGACTCTTTAGGGATTTCCTGTTTCCTGTCGCTTCCCCTGCTCGACAGATTCTCCAGATTCTCTAGCATGGTTCTAAGCGAAGCAGACGCAGTTCTTCTGGCGGTGGTTTGTTAGCGGCGTGTCCGATAATTCGATTCCGCGCTTACGCAGCTCTCGACTGAGTGTCTTGATAGGCCAGTCTGGGCTAGAAACAGCGTTGCTTAGGATTTCCTGGTCCTTTGGCTCTAACGTCTCTAGGACAGTGCCTACCTTGCAGCTACGACCTGTAGCGGGAAGTTTTAGGTCTTCTAACATTTAATCTCCTATGCTTAGGTCGTTTTCGGTGCTTAGCAGTTGCTCTACTAATTGCCGTAATGCGGGGTGGTTAGCTGCTCCTAGTGCGGACTTAACCTTTAGGAATTTGGCTAGGGGCTCGCGGATTGCGTCGAAGTCATTAGACCAGACGAGCTCTGCTTCTAGCAGTCCCGCTGCCTGTAAAAAGTCGAGCGTAACTCTGTCATTTGTATTCATCTGTTACGTGCTCCTCTAGGTCCTGTAGTGAAATTAGGTCATGGCCCTTCCAGTTCTCAAAACTTATTTTCTGAGCGATTGTAAGGATTCTGTTTCTTTCGGCAAGCTTGCCTTCCTGGAGTCCGTTGTTGAAAGCCTCGATTGCGCTCGCAACCATCAGGTCTTGGATGTTACTCATTTGCTCCTCTTTCGTGTGGTCGTGCGAATTCCTGCCAATTCCATACCAGTTTTGATACGCTTTTGGCAATTTTCGTGTGGTCGTGCGAATTGTGTGAGAGGTATAGTAGCGAGTGTGTGAAAGGTATAGTTGGACATTTCAGGAATTAGCGCATCGCCAAATCTGGGATTAGTCACTTCTGCTCTCCTTTGATTAGTTCTTCAAGCTCACGCATTACACGCAAATAGGTTTCCCCTGATAGTCCGTAGTCGACTACGCAGTTGATGATTTGTTTACGCAGTCCGAGAATACGCTCCTGCTCATAGTTAGCACCCTCAGCAATAAAATGCTCAATTAGCTTCTCAAGGCTCTGAATCTTGAGAGTTATTGTGTCTTTACTCACTTCTGCTCCCCTAGAATCCGAAGAACTGTTGCCTTGTGCTTGTCTGAGAGTTCCTCGTAGCTCTTTTTGAGGACTGCCAT
>JACCDV011109629.1_pt1 | contig 16241 bp, 13 predicted proteins | sample 7446131 | NCBI WGS metagenome assembly JACCDV01 (sample SAMN15323448, study PRJNA562643) | freshwater metagenome | isolation source: river surface water | place: USA:Blue River Watershed | collected 2017-08-17 | reverse complement strand
ATCAAAGACGACATTTTTACAGTCATACAAAATCAGCGGAAAAACCTGGCTGCTACAAAACAAAACCTTTCCTATACCAATGCCAATTATAATGGCCTTCTATACTCAATTCCCGTCAAGGAAAGGGAATTGCTTGAGTTGAGCAGGGATCAGGAGATCAAAAGCGGTATTTACTCCTTTTTACTGCAGAAAAGGGAGGAGAGTGAGTTGTCTTATGCTTCGAATATTGCTGATAGTAGGGTTGTGAATAATGCCTCAGCATCCAAAATTCCGGTAAGCCCCAATAATTATATGGTTTTTGCCATCGCATTATTTTCAATAATTGCCTTGCCTGTTGGCTTTATTGGAGCAAAAGAAACCTTGGCATCCAATATCCTCTTCAGAAACGAAATTGAAAGGCTTACCACCATTCCGATTATCGGTGAAGTGAGTTTTCACAAATCAGCAACACCTTTAGCAGTAGAGACGGGTAAAAGGTCACTTGTGGCAGAGGAATTCCGGAGAATTCGATATGCTTTGCAGCATAATCTCAACAAGACCTCCAACAAGAAAATTCTTGTTACTTCAAGTATTTCAGGAGAGGGAAAAAGCTTCATTTCAGCAAACTTGGCCATCAGTTTTTCTATGACCGGTAAAAAAGTTGCATTGGTAGATTTTGATTTGCATCAATCTTCGTTGGAAAAGATTTTTGGCAGTGAACACAGGATTGGATTGAGCGAATATCTGTCTGGAAATGCTTCTTTGCAAGAATTACCTATGGCTGTTGATAATTATGAAAACCTGTATTTCATTACGGCAGGAAAGGCAGACAATGATCCTTCTGAGACACTGGAGGGGGAAAGGACTGAAGCATTGTTGAAATTTCTGGATAATCATTTTGATTTGGTTATCATAGACTGTTCTCCTTTGGCTTTGGTGACCGACGCCAATTACCTGTCTGGATATTGCAATACAACCATTTATGTGGTCCGTCATGGGTATTCACCCAAATTTATACTCAAACGATTGGATGAAAATAATGCTGTCAATCCTTTGGTAAATCCTGTTATCATTTTCAGTGGAATCAGAAACAGAGGATTTACTGGAAACAGAAACAGTTATGGATATGGCTATGCTTACGGCATGGATCATAGAAAAGCAAAGGCTTAGTTTATTCAAGTAATTCTTTTTAGAGGTATAAAAAAATTCAATGTGATTGAATGTGGCGAAGCCATGTATTATTCAAAAAATCAAAATCAGGTTTATGCAAAAAAAATGGTTTGTTCTGTACACGAGATCCCGCTGTGAGAAAAAAATATCGGCTTTATTAACCAAGAGGGATATAGAGAATTATTGTCCGCTCAGCAAATCAATCAGACAATGGTCTGACCGAAAAAAAATGATATATGAGCCATTGTTCCCCTCTTATGTATTTGTTCATGTAGATGATGTTGAACTGCTTACTTTGAAAAGTATTTCGAGTGATATTGTCAATCCGGTTTATTGGCTTGGAAAGCCTGCTTGGATATGTCAAGAGGAAATTGATGCGGTGAAATATTTTCTTAAAGAGTATGGTGCTGTGCGCTTGGAAAAGCAGCGTGTGAATGTCAATGATAGGGTGCGAATCATGAGGGGTCCATTTGCCAATATTGAGGCAAATGTTTCAGGCTTCAGGAACAGTATGGTTAAATTGTCCTTACCTGCATTGGGTTATATGGTAATCGCTGAAATAGATCCTTCAGATATCCAAGTACTATCCGACAAGGAAATAAGCTTTCAACAGCCTCATTCCTCAGCCTACGCAAATTAAATTCATGTTATGAGATGGACCCTGAGAAATCTTGCTGCCATGTTGCTGGCCATCTGGTATATTATTTCCGGTAAAGTAAGGAAATCAATAGCCCGTGCCAAGCGGGGTGACTATATTCTATCTGTTTATTTTCATGAACCAGATAAAAGGCTTTTCGCAGCTTGTGTAAAGTGGTTGATGAAAAAGGGTTTTCATTTTATTTCCATTTCCGAATTGACACAAATAATGCAAGGTTCAATTCCATTCCCGAAAGGGGCAGTCATATTGACTGCTGATGATGGTTGGAAATCCAATCAAAGTAACATCATAGATATATCCAACCGTTTGAATATACCCATTACCATCTTTCTGACTGTTGACCCAATCATATGTGGTACACCATTTTGGTGGTCGTATATTAAAACCGCTAGGAACAAGGGAATGATTCAATTTTCTGTTGAGGAAATGAAGGGAATGGATTTTAGTCGTGTTCATGAAATTGTCAACAGCTTGAAAGATGTTATTGTATTGGGCCGCGAAGCTTTAACAGAAGAGCAAATCAATGATGCCATTAGCCATGGAAGGGTTTCGATTGGGAGTCATACCATGAGCCATCCGATTCTTCCCAAATGTTCTGAAGAAAGGGTGGTATATGAAATTAAACAATCCAAGGAACGTTTGGAAACTGTATTTAAAACCGCTATAAAAAGTTTTGCATATCCCAATGGGTCTTATACCGATAGGGAGACGCGGATTCTTCAGGATTCAGGATATGATATAGCATTTACAACTGAATTGAGTCCTATTACCCCTGAAAGTCTTTCTGATCAATATGCAATTCCTCGTATGGAAGTACTTGAACATGTGTCTTTTTGGGAAACAATCTGCCGAATGAGTGGTGTTTGGGAGCCACACAACAACATTAAACATAAAGCTTCATGATTCAAAAAATCATCGCAGTTGTTGTATTGGGAGTTTACTTCATCCTGATGTTCATGGGGAAAAATAACCGGAATACTTTATACATCGGATTTGTACTGATGGCCTTTCCGTTTATGGGTATTGATCTCATGCCCAGTATATTCAGTTTTCGAATATTTGATTTCGTCACGGCATCTTTCCTTTTCTTTTTTTACCAAAAAAGGTACAAACTGGATTCCTATCGAAGATCAACTCCAATCCTTTCCATTTCCTTTTTCACAATCATTGCAGTATTTTTTGCAAATGTTTTTATTTCTGGTGAATTGAATACCAACTTTTATATTTCGGCATTGCAATTGATATCAGTTGCAGTATTTTCCAAAGTTATCTTTGATGAATTTGTTTATGATGATAAATTGGTTTACAAGATATTATCATGGTTCAAGGGTATGCTTGTTTTTTCCTTCTTGTTTCTGATAATGCAATTTTGGCTTGGGACCTCATTTACCTTCGCAAAATCACCCAATATCAATATTGATGGAGGTGTTGTAACGAGGTTTCCGGCTTATTTTCAAGATCCACAAAAATATGCCCAATTCTTGGCTGCTATGAGTTTTCCTTTGCTGTTGGTTAACCCAAGAGAAAACAGAATATCATTCCAGGGAATATGTTTATTTGTTCTTGCGCTCATGGCATTATTGTACACTGGAGGACGGGCAGCATTATTGGGGTGGTTTGTTGGTGTTTTTTGTTTATTGATATTCATGTCAAAACGGTTTAGGATTATTTTATCGGGTTTACTGTTGGTTAAGCTTTATGCCGGTTTCCAATTTCAAGATAAAATACCAATTTTAAAACGGGCAAGTATTGATGATTCATACGCATTTCGAAATGAAATTTGGCTTGATGCCTATAAAATATTCTTAAATCATCCGCTGATAGGAATAGGTTTTGGGGAGTATTCTACTTATGTTGCTTTGCATAATCCTGATCAATTTTGGATATCAGAAAACGATGTAACTTATTTTGACCATCCGGAAAGCGGTTATTTGAAGCTGCTTGTAGAATTTGGTTTGATCGGATTTATTCCATTGCTGATTTTTATGATATATCCAATTGTATTGGGTTTTAAATATTATTTCAAAAATTTCAATTCCTTGTCTTTATTGTTTTCGATCTCTTTGGTAACATGGATGATAGGTTTTTCCACTGTGTATTCACTTGGAGATATCCGCATTCTTATTTTGGTTATTACCATATCTGCATATCTCGTTGCATTGCCATCTATGAATAAATTCATTTCCAATGATTAACCTAGCAAGTCCATTGGTCGATATCGTAAAAAGTAAACTATTTCAAAACAGTTTTTGGGGTATTTTATCCTCCATTTTTCAAAATCTAGTCTTCTCGATTTTTTTTATCCTTTTGGCAAGAACGCAAGATTCATCGGATTTTTCAGGTTATATTATTGCAAATACTTTTTATGGTTTAATCCTGTCTTTTTCTTCATTAGGGATGGGTCAGTGGTTTATCAGGAATATTCTGGATACTAAAGATCAAAACAGCCTTGTTAACTTGTTTTTTTACATTCAATTGTTTTCAGGAATTGCATTTTATCTCGTTCAGCTTATGCTGGTTTATGGCTTTTATGAGGAAAATCTGATTCGGACACTGTCTCTTATACTTGGGATAAATATTGTTTCTGATAATATCATCCATGTATTCAAGTCAATCAATATTGCCTTCAACAACCAAAAAAAGACCTTTTTTATTACTTCTTTAGAAGCTTTTTTCAAATTGATAATAGGTTTTTTCATATGGCAGGCAGGAATGGATATCACATTAATTGTTTCCATCCTCATTTTCCTTAGGTTAGTCACATTATTCATCTTTTTCAAATTTGGGCTGCCTGCAAGTCTTAAATTGGTTATTCATCGGGTAAAATCAACTTCATATTTTGACAAACTGGTTGAAGTTGTTTTACAGAACAAGTATTTTATATTAATCGGTACTATCAGTGTTTTATTTTGGAGTATCGGAAATATTTTGGTTTCAAAAATATTAGGTTTGAATACAGTTCCCGTTTATGAAATATCATTCAAATTATTTTCGATGAGTGAAGTTGTTCCATTGATTATTTCGTCATCAATATTTCCTTTATTGGTACAAAAAAACAAAACAGACAATGAAAAAAGAAATGCCTATTATAGAAAGATGTTTCAATTGTACGCTGCTTATGGTTTGACTGCTTTTTTCTTTGTTTATTTATTTTCAGATTGGTTTATTCCTTTTCTTTTCGGTAATCAGTACACACAAACCTCTTCATTTGTAAAAGAAATATTCCTGACGATGCTATTGTTTCCCACAACATTATTGCAAGCAAACCTGATAATTTCCATGGGTTATGAAAGAATGGATATGTGGTTCAATACGGCAAGCCTAATTGTCAATATTTTCTTTTCATTGGTTGGTCTTTACATATTCAATTCCTTATCAATAATCAATTATTCTATTTTTCTTTCATTTTGGGTATTTCATATCCTACAAGATATTTTACTCATAAAGAACGGGGTATCAACCAAGAAAGATGTTTTTTTATTTCATGTGTTGATTCTTGTCATATTGTTTATTTTCTTTCTTAACAAGCAGTCAATTATTGTTTTCATTTCATAGCTATGTTTAAAAGAAAAACTGTTGTGTATTATTGTCAGCCATATTTCTTGGACAGTACACTTGAAACTTTGGATTGTATAAAATTTGATTTTGATATCCATCTGATAATTGAGATTTCAAATGATTCCAAAATATCTACAATCCTAGATTTATCAGGATTAGAATTGATTACTGGTATTTTTGATTGGGAAGCAATCATGCCCGAAGGACAGCGAACCTATTTCATGAAGCATTTCTCTGGCTTAAAGTCTATCAAATTCATGGTATTTTCAGGTAAAAGATCCATATCTGTTGCCTCCTTTCTAGGATCTATGGATTTGTATGCTTATGTCAATGCTGTGCAGCCTTTATTGATTCATTTTGATTCGGCTTCTTTAAGGGCCATTTGGGCATTACCTTTTTTTAGAAATATCAAGGTTGTATCTACAATACATGATCCTATTCCACACCAAGGAGAAAGAACATGGAAATTCAAACTGACTAGTTTTGTATATAGAATGTTTACGTCTACGATATTCTTGTATTCTGAATACGCACGTACATTATTTCAAAAAAATTATCCGCGGTTCCAAAAATTGCAAAAGATAACCTTGCTTCCATATCATTTTATTACTCAATATGCCAATACATCAACAGTTAAAGGTAAGTACATACTGTTCTTCGGACGTCTATCCACCTATAAGGGTATCGATATTTTATTGAAAGCCATACCGGAAGTCTTATCAACCCATCCGTATGAACAATTTGTAATTGCTGGAAATCCTGAATCTAACCATGATATTTTATTTCCAACTGATTCGAGGATTCGCATCATCTCACGTCATCTGGATTTGGATGAATTGGCTAACCTGATTGTTAACGCCAAGTTTATTGTTTGTCCATATAGAGAGGCAACTCAAAGTGGAGTGTTGATGACTTCATTTGCCTTACATAAATCTGTACTGGCTTCCAATGTCGGTGCATTTCCCGAGTATATCAATAATGATACAAATGGCTTATTGACAAATCCCACAGTAAAAGATTTTGCAACAGGAATCAGAACGATGATAGAAAATCAATATTATGAGCAATTGAATAAGAATATTGCTCAATCCAACTGTCAATCCATTGAACAAAGTAACAGAATCATTTTAAAACGTGTTTATGAGCAATCAGCAGAGTAAAGATTTTGAATATATATCTAATCATAAGCTACTGTTTGTTATTCATGGATTACCTATGGGTGGTGCTGAAAAATTTCTTATTAGATTATTGAATCATCTTGTTCATCTTGGTAATTATCCTGATTTATTATTATTGAGTGCCGACTTGACTTTATTGGATGAGTTGAGTGAGCAAATTAATATACAAATATTGAAAAAAAGGTGCAAAATAGATTTGCTATTTCCATTAAGAATAAAAAAGATTGTAGAACAAGTCAAACCAGATCTGATTATTTGTATAAACCCGTATTCTTTCTTTATGGCGAGGGTGTCATTTCTATTCAATAAAAAATACCGTTTTTGCCTTTCCCCGCACTCCACTATTCCTTTCTCCTTTAAAAATTATGTACAAAATTATTTATACATGTTGACTGTACAAAGTCAAGATTTGGTTATCTGTTTATGCCAAAAGCAGAAAGAATTTCTTTCTACTAATTACCCTTTGGGGTCTAATCATATTTTAATTATTAACAATGGTATTGATTTTTCTTATTTCAATCCCAATCAGATTCCAAGAGATCAAATTCACTATTGGGAGCAATATTGTAATATTAAAAAAAATGATAAGATAGTATTGTTGGCTGCACGGATTACTGATGAAAAGAGACACATAGATGCCATCGATGTCATTGCAAAACTGAATCGGATAAATTCACAAAAATGTCATTTGCTTATTGTTGGTGACGGACCGGAAAGACTTGTTTCTCTTTTAAAGAAGCATACCCAAAACCTCAACCAAGATGCGTTTGTTCATTTTTTGGGCTCAAAAAAGGATGTCAGACCATTTTACGCCATGGCAGATTTATTTGTTTTAACCTCTTTTAGTGAAACCTTTTCAATTGCAGTTATTGAGGCCCTATCTTTTGGCGTACCTGTTGCTATAACAAATGTTGGTGGTGCATCAGAAATGGTTGTTGAAGGATTTAATGGTGTTTTAACTGAACCAAAGGATATCGAAGGTATGGCTGAAAAGTGGATGGTAGCATTAAATCGAAATTATAATCATACTGATATTATTAAATCAGCCCGATCCAAATTCGATTTACCGATCATGTTGCAAAAATACGAACGTGTATTTTTTGATTATTCTCCATCATTTAAAAACTGACTGATGAACTACCCCTTTCATAAAGTCCTCTTTATAGGTCCAGCGGATAGGTATGGTGGAATGGGTGCCGTTTTACGCAGTTATGAAAAGTCAATGGATAACTTCAATTTGATTACTACCCATGACAATGAAAAGTCCAATATTTTATATTTTCCAATTCAATTTGGAAAAATATTTAAACATCTCTTGCTAAATGATGATTTGGATATCATACATATCCATTCAGCTTCAAAAGGAAGTTTCGTAAGAAAGGCATTTGTTCTTTTGTTGTCAAAGTTTTTCAACAAAAAAGTAGTTTTTCATATTCATGGAGGAGGCTTTATCAATTTTTATTCTTCAAATACATATCTCAAAATCATTGTTAAATCGGTATTGAATAGGGCAGATGTACTTATATGTTTATCTGAAGAATGGAAGCAAATATTTGAAAAGGAGGCTTTCAATCGACAAGTTGTGAGATTGAATAACCCTGTACAGGAATTTTCCTCTTCTTCTAGGAATCATGATGAATCTGTTTTAAAACTTCTTTTTTTAGGCAGAATTTCAACAGAAAAAGGGTTGTTTGATTTGTTGAATTATTTGAAATCCAATACTCATTTCAGGAAAGGGTTGATCAATTTAACAATTGGTGGAACGGGTGATACTGAAAAATTATATGCATTACTTAAAGAAGAGAAATTTCATGATCGTGTTATTTATAAGGGTTGGTTGAACGAAAATGACAAGGAAGAGCAGTTATTGGATAATGATGTATTCATTTTACCTTCTTATTATGAAGGTATGCCTGTTTCTATTTTAGAGGCAATGTCAGCCCGAATGCCAATTATAGCCACAAATGTAGGTGGTATTCCTTCAGTTGTTAAGCCTGGATTGAATGGTTGGTTGTTTGAACCTGGTTCGTTTAGTAGCCTTGATTTAATTTTCGATGAATTGATTACAAACAAAAAATGTATCAACGAATATGGAGAGCATTCATATCGGTTGGTTCAGCCCTATATGACTAATTACATCATCCAAGATTTAAGTGATGTTTATAATTCATTATAATCATATAACATGAACATGTATCCTTTTTTGGGCATTATGAAACTTTATCTGATCGATCTGTTGAGGGGAACCCATATCTATACTTTTTTGAAAAAATTACGCAATGAACAATTTCTTTCCTCTGAAGAGCTACAACGTACATCTAAATTAAAATATCAAGAGCAATTGAAGATGGCCCAACAGCATACGGAATATTTTAATAATTTGTCAGTGGACGAGCTCATTCCGATCTTGACGAAAGATTTAATTAAGAAAAATCATAAAAGATTGATTAACAAATCATTCAATGGTAATTTAATACCCAAGGCTACGGGTGGATCATCCGGCAATCCACTGGTTTATGCTACAACCAATGAAGCACAGTCCTTTATGTGGGCTGGTATAATCCTATCATGGGAAGTTACAGGCTACAAACTTGGGGATAAGGTTGCTTTTGTGGCGGGTACATCCCTATCTAAGTCAGATTTCAAGCACCGCATCTTTCATGCTTTATTGAATATAAAAACTTATTCTGCATTCGATTTAACGGACGAACGTATAGCTGAGTATTTGGCTGATATGAGAAAAACAAAGGTTAAAATCATCTATGCTTACGCTTCTGCATTGGATGTTATAGCTGATTATATGATACGGGTTGGTCATTCCCGAATTCCCTCGCTCAAGTCTATTGTTTCAACAGCTGAGATATTAAGTGCCTCATCAAGAAAAAAAATTGAATCAGCATTCAAGGTAAGGGTATATAACCAATATGGATGCAATGAAGCGGGAGTCTCAGCCTTCGAATGTGAAAATGGCAGTATGCATCTGATTAATTCTGCCTCATGGACTTACACCGATGCTGATGATAATCTGTTGGCTACAAACCTGGTGAATAAGGCATTTTTGATGATCAATTATTTTACTGGAGACAAGGTTATATTTTCCAAAAAGCAATCATGTTCCTGTGGTCGCGGTTACCCGGTAATTGAAGAAGTGATTGGGAGGACTTTTGAGTTCATCAAGGATATGAATGGCAAACTCTTACATGCTGCTTTCTTCAGTATTCTTTTCAGAAATGATGATTCTATAGAACGATATCAGGTACAATATGATACTGATTCTATTCATATCCTTTTGAAAGTGAAATTCACGAAAACAGGAAAAAGTCATTACGACCAATACATCCAAAAAGTTAAACAGCACCTTGTTTTCAATACCTATGACCTCCAATTGAACATGCCTTTTATTTCAGAAAAAAACGGTAAGAATTTACAGGTAGTTAACCTTTCAAAAGTACAGCATGAAAATTTGGTTTGACATTTCTAATTCACCTCATGTCAACATGTGGTATGATATCATCAAAGATCTTGAATATTCTGGTCATGCGGTTGTCATCACTTCCCGGCCATTAGCCAATACTATCCAAATTCTAGATCAAAAAGGTTTGAAACATACAGTAATTGGTGATCATTATGGCAAGAGCTTTATAAAAAAAATATTTGGTTTTCCTGTCCGTATTTTACAATTGTGGAATCATCTAAGGCATAAACAGATCAATTTGGCTATTTCACAAAGTTCATTTCATTCACCATTGGTTGCATTTCTGTTGGGGATACCGTCTATTTATACCAATGATAATGAACATGCTTTTGGTAATATTCCTGCTTTTCTTTTTGCAAGCAAAATATTGATACCTGAAAACATGAAGCAGAATAAAGTACTTCATTTCCTGCGAAAAAAAACCCAAATCTATCCTGGTATCAAAGAGGGGGTATATCTGTGGCGGTTGTCTGAGGACATATTGAAAAAGCGGCTGCAAGGTAATCATGACAATTTTCGAGTTTTTATTCGTCCGGAACCATCAACAGCTCAATATTACGATGGAAAAGAAAACTTCATGGACGAATTGCTAAATGAATTGACCGATAGAGAAGCAGTTACGGTTTTGGCTAGAAATCAAAGTCAATTCGATCACTACAACAGTGCAAAATTCCCCAAACTACATGTTCCTTCCATTCCAATTTCATTCGTAGATATCGCTTCAAGTTGCTCTTATTTTATCGGTGCTGGAGGTTCAATGACGAGGGAAATGGCAATGGTTGGAGTCCCTACAGTTTCTGTCTACCAGGATAAATTACTTGAAGTTGATAAGGCACTGATTGAATCAGGTCAACTGGTTCATGAGCCGGAATTGACCTTTGAAAAATTAATCACAATTGTAAAGGAATTCAATTCAACAACTGATAAAACAATATTAATGCAAAAAGGAAAAGCTGCCTATGAATTATTTATGCAAACCATCGGAAAATATAACATTCAAAATCAATCTGTATGATTAAAGTAGGATTAATTGGTGCCGGTAAAATGGGTATTTCACATTTGGCTATTCTGGGTATGCATCCTGATGTAAACGTTATTGGTGTAGCAGACCAATCAAATTTGGTTTTGGATATGATCAGGAAACTGACACATTTCAAACCCTATTCGGATTACCGCAATATGTTGGAACAGGAGCGGCCTGATGCTGTTGTTGTTGCTGCACCTACGCGATTACATGAACCTTTAGTGCAGGAATTGATTAATGCAAATATCCATGTATTCGTTGAAAAACCTTTTTGTATGCATACTGCCAAAGGCAAACAATTGGTAAACGCTGTAAAAGAAAAGAGCTTGGTCAACCAAGTTGGTTACCATAATAAATTTATGGGAACCTTCAACGAAGCAAAACGGATTTTGGATGGTGGATTCATTGGTACAATACACCATTTTTCAGGGGATATGAATGGACCTGTTGTTGTCCAAAAGAAAGATGGAACATGGCGATCGAAGCCTGAGGAAGGTGGAGGATGTTTGATGGATTATGCAGCTCACCTGATTGATTTGTTGGGGTACTTGGTTTCTCCTTTGGATACCGTTTTGGGAGCAGATTTGTTGTCTTATTATTCTGGTCATGTGGAAGATGCGGTATATTGTCTTTTGGTATCACGTAATGGTATTCATGGCAATATCAATGTAAATTGGAGCGATGATGCTTACAGGAAAATGTCAACGGCCGTTACCATTGATGGGTCTTTGGGTAAAATAATTGTTGATACCACTGAATTAAAAGTACATTTCCGTTCAGACAACTGTCCTTCTCCCTATGCAAAAGGATGGAATATTCGCCATATCAATGAGCTTGCACCTCCTGTGTCCTTTTATTTACGGGGCGAAGAATACTCCGCACAAATGGACCAGTTCATCAATGCAGTAACGGGTAAGTCTCCTAATGACATAAACACTTTTGAAACAGCACTTCATACTGATTTGCTGATTGAGAAAATTAAAAATTACAACTGATACTTATGGAAAGAATCATATTCGGCGACAACCAATTTTTTGGCGTAAATCACATATCTGACCAAAAATCCCGTGACCAATCCATCCGGTTCAGAAATGACATTTCCATTCTGGATACTTTGGATACGGCTAGAGCATCAGGGGTGAACACTTTCATGTGCACTACCCACGACCGTATGATCAACATTTGCAAGTTGATGCGTGAATCAGGTGAAAAATACATGGATTATACAATTTATCCCTGCATACCCTATGCGCATAAGTATGCCAATGCTGTCACCGAGCTGGGCATGTCGGGTGCCATCAAACAGTTTCTGCCAGATAACATATTGGGATCAATATTGAAGGGCGGTACAGCCGTTATTACCAGGAACTATATTTCCATGATGGAGTTGATGATTGATGCCGAATTGAAAATGTTCAAGGGTTTGCACACGCCCAAAATATTTCTGCAAAATGTAATCACTGATCTGCTCCTTGGTTTGGGTATGGATAAGGTTTTTTTGGCTTTTGATGATTATGTTAGGAGGAAATACCATGCTGAGCCAGGCTATATTACCATGAATTTACCTGCACTAAAAACGTTTCTGAAAAGGGCAGGTATTCAAAATCCGCTGATTTGTACTTCAATCAATAAAGACGGCTTTCGCATGTCTGGTGGCAAACATTTGTACGAAGCATCCATCGCCGATGGCGATTGCAGGGTTATTGCCATGCAGGTTTTTTCTGGTGGTGCTTCTGGTGCCGCATCTTCACTTGAATACGTATGTGCACTGCAAGGGGTTGAGTCCATATTGTTTGGGGCTTCTTCCTCGCAGCATATTGAACAGACGGTTGATTTGATCCACCAATTCGATAGCCGTCGAAATAAAAATGAACAGATTCATCACATAAAAGCTGTTGTATGAAAATAACACTTGTGGCAGGAGCCCGACCCAACTTCATGAAAATAGCACCGTTGATTAGGACCATAGAAATGCGTCAGGCCAGTGGTTATGACCTTCATTTCAGACTAGTTCATACCGGACAACATTTTGATGCAGTTATGAGTACAACATTTTTTGAGCAGCTGGGTATTCCAACGCCTGATGTTAACCTATGTGCTGGCGGAGGAACACAGGCGGAACAAACTGCATCAGTCATGTTGGGTTTTGAACGAGAATTGCAATTGTTTCCACCTGATCTGGTTATTGTTGTTGGCGATGTAACATCTACGATGGCTGCAACCATCACAGCCAAGAAATTAGGTATTCCAGTAGCCCATGTGGGAGCAGGTATACGTTCTGGTGATATGCTGATGCCGGAAGAAATCAATAGGATGGTCACAGATGCCATTACAGATGAATTTTACACAACTACTGTAATGGCGGCCAATAACCTGAAGAACATGAAAGTCAGTGCTGATCGGATTCATTTTGTCGGCAACACCATGATCGACACACTTTATCACCATTTGGATGGCATTCGACAACCTGATTTTTGGAAAGATTTTGGTCTTTCTTCTGGTAACTATCTCTTAATAACATTGCACAGGCCTTCCAATGTAGATGATCCTGAAAAGTTGCAATCCATTTTGACAGTTTTGGAACAGAGTTCTCATGGCCTCCCCATGGTTTTTCCTGTGCATCCCAGAACACAAAAAACAATCTCTTCTTTGTCTGATAATCATCAGCAGTTTAAACTCACCGGCCCACAAGGGTACCTTGAATTCATGTACCTGATTAAGCATGCACGTGGTGTAATAACAGATTCTGGTGGCATAACAGAGGAAGCAACGGTGTTGAATATTCCCTGTATCACATTGCGTGACTCTACAGAGCGACCAGAAACGGTCAGTTTGGGTACAAACGAGCTGGTCGGGGATGACCTTTTAAAATTGCAAGACAGACTTGATATCCTTTTGGCGGGTCAATGGAAAAAAGGAACCATCCCTGCTCTTTGGGACGGTAAAACTGCCGACAGGATTATCGATAAGATCATAGAAAGACATGCTGTTCCTATGCTGATGCCTATGGAAGTATAATACGTGTAAATGTTGTTTGAATGAACCGAGAATTCGTAAAGTCCTTACAGGTATTGTTTGTTTTTTTGGATCTGCTCATGCTGAATCTGGCCATGTTGGCTGGTTATCTATTCAACAGCCAATTGTTTTTGACAGCAGATTATCCAATCAGCCTTCCCGTACTGCTGGTCAATTGCTGCTGGATTTTGCCATCTTTGTTATTTGCTCTATATGCAGGGAGTTCGATTTTGAAATTTGAATTGTATGCCAAAAAAACAGTTCAGACCTATGTATTGCTGGCATTGTTTCTGTTGATATATCTCCTTTTTTCACCCTTTGCTATCTCTTTTAGGATCCTGGTTTTGGAAGTGTTGTTTTTGTTTTTGTTTGGGTTGGCGATGGTTCGATTTCTTTATTTCTGGTTGAAAAAGCAATTGGTAAAACAGGAGGATCTGATCAATAGGGTAGTAATACTGGGTTATAATGATACGGCAAAGAAACTGGCAGGATACCTGGAAGAGGATGGAATTAATACGGAGCTTGTTGGCTTTTTTGCCAATCCCAATCAAATCCAGGAGCTCACCCATTATCCCATCTTGTCGGATGTTTCCAATGCCGTACAAACAGCAAGCGCCTTGAATATCCAGGAAATATTTTCCACGATATCACCGGAAGAAGATGCCTCGATATACCTGTTGATGCATGAATCGGAAAAGAAATGCATCCGGTTTAAAGTGGTGCCAAGCCTGAGTTCTTTCTTCAGCCGTCCCTTTCACATGGATTATATCAATGATCTGCCCATCCTTTCTCCCCATGCAGATCCGCTTGATGACCTGGGCAATAAAATCAAAAAACGGGTTTTTGATGTGGTGGTCAGCTCAGTGGTCATTATTTTTATACTTTCCTGGTTGGTACCCATTCTTTCTTTATTGATTGTGCTGGAGTCAAAAGGCCCCGTTTTTTTTATGCAAATGCGGACTGGCATGAATGATAAGCCCTTCAGGTGTTTCAAATTCAGGAGTATGCGAACAACACCACAATCCGAACATGTTCAGGCTACCCGAAAAGATGCCAGGGTTACCCGAATCGGCGCATTCCTGCGCAAAACAAGCCTGGATGAGTTCCCCCAATTTTTCAACGTGTTCAATGGGGATATGAGTATTGTGGGGCCGAGGCCACACATGCTGCAACATACCCACGAGTTTGCACAACTTGTTGATCATTACATGATCAGGCAATTGCTGAAGCCTGGTATAACCGGATGGGCCCAAGTAAATGGCTTTAGAGGGGAAATTACCCATCCGGACCAGTTGAGGATGCGGGTTTCAAATGACCTCTGGTACCTGGAAAACTGGAGTATATGGCTGGATTTGCGCATCGTTTTCCTGACAGCATATGGGGTCATCAAAGGGGATAAAAACGCCTATTGACCTTTTTATAATTTGACAACCACCAATGATCTGACACCTGTTCCAATCTTCACCTTCACATAATAACTCCCTGCAGGAAAATTATGGCCAAAAACATATTGTGAATAGATATCGCCTTTGGTGGAATACATCCACATCCCCTGTGCATTGAATACATCAATGTAAACCGTATAAGGACCATGTATCCTGCTGACTTGCAGTTTGAAGTAATTGGTGGTGGGATTAGGCCAAATGCTCACCTTGAATCTCGGGTTATAGTAATCTGTTGTGCTCTCTACAAGAATGAGTGATTTGGTTGCCATGCAGCCATTACTGTCACGGATATTGAAAGTATAGTTCCCGGCAGTCAAATTGATGAAAACAGGATCAGTTTGGTAAGCGCTTCCATTTATGTTATAGGTATACGAACCGGTTCCTCCTGCAGCAGAAATGGTTACTGAAGTAGTGCCGCCTGCTGTGGTAATGCTGCCCGCTGTCAGAGATGCGGAAATCGCTTGGGGTTGTGCAAGTGTTACGCTAACAGAATCCCTGTTTCCTCCGGCGTCACTCACATAATAAACATGTTTGCCCGCTCCTGCCTTGAAAACGCCTGTACCGGTATACGGACTGGTTCCACCTGCTGCTGAAACGGTGACAGATGTTGTTTCACCAAAACAATTGATTGTTCCGCTGGTAGCAGATACGATCAATGCTGAAGGCCTCGTTGTAATAGCTGAAACATATTCAAAGATGCCAGCATCAGGATTTCCATTGATGGGCTGTCCTTTAAAGT
>JACCDV010454618.1_pt1 | contig 16243 bp, 15 predicted proteins | sample 7446131 | NCBI WGS metagenome assembly JACCDV01 (sample SAMN15323448, study PRJNA562643) | freshwater metagenome | isolation source: river surface water | place: USA:Blue River Watershed | collected 2017-08-17 | reverse complement strand
TCTTCATTATTTTTTGTAAAAATAAAGGGCGATGTTGTTGAGAAAGGCCGTATTCGTGAATTTATTCCCGAAAAGAGTTTGTATGAAAAGCCGGAAGCAAAGTTTGTATTGCGATTTGAAAATCAGGGAAATGTTCATTTGCAACCACGTGGCACAATTGAGATTTTCAACATGTGGGGAAAAGAGCGGGGGAAGATGCACATTAATGAGAAAACGAATTTTGGGAACGTTCTTCCGAACAGCGTTCGACGGTTCGAATTTGATTGGAGTGGTGAATACTCCCCATTTGATATAGGTCGTTACAGTGCAATCGTCACGCTCGCATACGGCGATGAGCAAAAACAGAATGTTTCAGCGACAACATACTTTTGGGTCGTTCCAATCATCCCAGTTGCAACGACAGCGGGCGCGCTACTCTTTGGTGTAGGTGTCATTGGCTTTTTTATACGTCGATACATACGACGAGTGCTTGAACTTGAGCGTGTTCGTCTTGGTGGCGATGTGAACCAGCAGCACGAAACGCCGCACCTTACGCTTCAGGCTATGACGCTTCCCATCCGAGAAGGCGTTGTCGACCTCCGTCGAGTGTCTTCCACGGTCGAAGATTCAGCCGCGATACACGATGTTCCCTCAGGTGCTCCACTTGGAACCACTAGGATGGATGGCAGAAGTTTTATGGCTAAATATAGGCTCTTTTTTGTTGCGCTTGCCGTATTTACGGCATTGTTTGCCCTCGCGGTGTGGTATTTTGGCGAAGTCACCGTTTCATCGAGAGATTACGAAATAGAGAGCCTTCAGGTTCAGGATGAAGAGTGAGGAGGCCATAAAAGACACTACACAAGTGTCTTTTATTCATCCACACGCTGTGCATAGTTTGATTTCTTCCTTATTATTCAACGCGCTTTATCCACATACTTACTCTGAATAACCTGTGGAAGTCGCATAGTCCTTTATAATTGACTTCGCGAGAGTAATGTTTTGTGTTTTTGCTTGGAAACCAAAACAGTGCTCATGCACACACATGCACACAGAAGAGTTCTAGTCTCAATTCATAATTCGCAACATTATAAAAAATTATCAAAGTATCACTTTATGAACACTTTTTTACACTTTGGCAGAACCGCAACTAAACTCCAGCAGGCGATAGCGCTGGTTTTGGGCATCGCGCTCTTTCTCTGGGCGACAGGTGCACCCTCATGGCTTCCGTTCGCTCGTGCCGCTGCCTTGACTACGTTTAGTGATACCCTGTCTGACTCAGATCTTTCAGCTACCTCTGATCATGCATGGGCATTCACGACAACGAACGCACTCGACGCAAACGACACTATTGTCTTTACGCTCGATCCGACGACATCACTATTTGTCATCAACAACCTCGGTACTGCGGATGTTACAGGTGAGTCAGGACTTGACGTTGTTGCTTCCTGCGGTGTCGGTTCAAACGAGCTCACCATGGCGACGACATCAACAACAGTGACACTCACCGTCTGTGCGACTGACACAGTTGCGGCAGGTGCGATAACACTGACATTCGATAACGCACGAATCACGAATCCAGGTGTTGCAGATTCATATGTCATGCGCGTTCGAACCACGAACGATGGTTCAACGACCCGAGACCAAGCTGATACTCGCGTTGTGATTCTTGACGACGTTCTCGTGACCGCTTCTGTTGACACAATATTTGAATTCACTGTTGCAGGCGTTGCCGCAAACACAACTATTAACGGAGACGGAAGTACCACGACCGCAGTCACTTCATCAGCAACTGCTATTCCATTCGGCACGCTTCAACCAGGTGAAGATAAACTCATCGCTCAGCAGCTAACCGTTGAAACGAACGCTGCAGCTGGGTTTACTGTCACAGTGGTTCAGGATCAGGAACTTACATCAGCAACAGGTGCGATAATCGATAACTTTATCGACGGTGCAGACACTGCAACTCCAGTTGCTTGGCAAGCACCAGCTGGAAACTTGGGTAACTTGAACGAGTACGGTCACTTCGGAATCACTTCTGAGGACTCAACTCTTTCAAACGGTGACAACTTTGGTACAGCGCTCTACGCAGGTAACATCAATACCCCTCGCGAAGTCTTCTATCACACTAGTGTGGCAGATGCTTCGACAGCGCACATTGGTTTGACCCGTGTCGGCTACAAAGTTGAAATCGACTCTTTGCAAGAAGCAGGTACCGACTATACGATGACCCTTACGTACGTCGCGACACCTCGTTTCTAGAGCTTACTAAAACGAGCCCAAAACCCCCGCCCCGAGCGGGGGTTTTGTTTTTGGTGCGGTATACTTATTGACATACACAATTAGAAGAAACTTCTATGCGCTCTATCGCCATTTCTGCCGCCCTGTTTGCCGTTTTTCTCACTGCTACACCACTCTCTGCGTATGCCGCCGATGCCGAAGGCATAGAGCTGAGCCCAGCAGTGTTTCAGGAAAAAGCAGATCCAGGTGGCACCTACACCTATCGAGTAAATGTTCGAAACGTCAGCGATACGGAAAAAACACTATACGTTTCGGCACGTGATATCAAAGGGGTGAATGACTCCGGAACTCCTGAGTTTGCAACAGAAGGAGAAGCTACCCCCTACAATCTATCAACATGGATTTCTCTGCCTGAAACTGAAGTTATTGTTCCTGCCGGCGGGCAGACAAGTGTCCCCTTTACTGTAACTGTCCCCAAAGATGCAACACCCGGAGGTCACTTTGGAGGAATTTTCTTAGAGTCAAAAGCTCCGCGATTGCGGCAGACAGGAGCGGGAGTTGGGTTCAATGTTGGCAGTTTGATTAACCTTCAGATATCAGGTGAGATTGTTGAGGAGGCGCGTGTCAGAGAGTTTTCAACGGGACAATTGCTCTACGACAAACTTCCTGTTTCATTTGACATGCGTCTTGAGAATAAAGGCAACACGCTTATCCGCCCGTCGGGATTTGTTGAGGTCGTTGATATGTTTGGAAAAGAAGTTGCAAGTCTCTCCGTAAATGAAAATGCAGGGGGCACCTTCCCGCAATCAGAGCGGACATACAATGTCGTCTGGGAAGAGTCTGATTTTGCGTTTGGTCGCTATCAAGCGCTTGCGACACTGGTATATGGTGACGAAGTTCGAAAAACGTTGACCGCGAGTGCTGCATTTTGGGTATTGCCAATAGTGCCGATAGCGAGCGTCCTAGGCGGGGTGCTCGCGTTTGTTCTTATCCTATACTTCGGAATTCGCATGCACATCCAGAAACGGCTCCGCGAAATGGGCGTCAATACTTCGAGTCGTTCTCAGGCTGCACTTTACGCGCAGAAGCATCAGCAACCTCTTTCAAAGACGCTACTCATGGTTGTTGGAGTTATTCTGTTTTGCGCGCTCTTCCTTGTTGGGTTGTTTGTTATGTTTGCGTGAAGTAGCGTGGAGCTATGAAGCGTACAGGCATTCACAAAAATACTCTTCGCCTCGGCGCGATACTCATTGCTTTCCCTGTATTTGCTTTTTCGCTTATAACAGTACCTCTGCAGCCGGCATTCACTGATACGGGCGGTCTTCTTGCCAATGCCGTTGTCGGAGTTTTTGCGGGTGTTGAAGCAAATCCATACAACACAAAAGCGCAACAACTGCTCGAAAAGGAAAATGAGCTCAACGCTCGAGAGGCGGCACTTCAAGAGAATACAGCCGCTTCTTCGACGCTCGAAGACTGGTATGGACGCGCGGCACTCGCAGTTAGTTTTCTTGTTTTATTGTTAGTCGCACTTAACTTTTATTTTGATCTTCGTAGAGGTGAGCGTGGGCGAGGGAAACTCGTGATGCAGGTAAAAAATTGATACAAGCGCTGGTATATAATGGCGTGAATGGTCGGCGTATTCCGGTGGATACTGGTGACGGCAAGTGTTGTGTTCCTAACGACTATCGGGATTAATGCGTTTGATAACATCGACACTCCGAATCGCTCGCTTCTTGGGGCAGTAATGAGCTCTATAGTTCGAGACCCGTGCCCAGCTGACATGACTCTCGTGAAACACAGCGGTGGTGATTTCTGTATAGATAAGTTTGAAGCATCAGCTGGAGATGAATGTCCGATAGAGACTCCAAACTCAAAGCAGGATACTGATGCAAACCTATCGCTCCAAATCTGTAGCCCTGTTTCTCGCGGTGACGTGCTGCCGTGGACGCACATTTCTCGACAGCAAGCAGAGCTTGCCTGCGTCCGCGCAGGAAAGCGCTTGCCAACAAATGAAGAATGGTATCGTGCGGCGCTTGGTACTCCCGATAAAAACGACTCGTGGGGAAATGACGACTGCAATGTAAATTCCATTCAAGACGATGCACCAGAAAAAACCGGTGAACGTGCCCTCTGTGTGTCGGTCTCTGGAGCCTACGACATGATTGGGAATGTGTGGGAGTGGCTCGAAGAAACTGTGTCTGATGGTCAGTATGTCGAGCAAACGCTTCCTAATGAAGGCTATGTTGCTGACATCGCAAGTAACGGGGTTCCAATCGACACTGACCCCCAAACTCCCGAGCAAGCGTTTTTTGAAGATTATTTTTGGATTGATGGCACAAACGTTCGCGGCATGCTCCGCGGGGGGTATTGGAAAAGTAAATCAGACGCTGGTCAGTACGCTCTCAACGTGACAGTGCCGCCGTCATTTATCGGAACTGCGGTCGGTTTTCGGTGCGTGAAGGACGTTGAATAATATGCGAACCTTTATCTTGTGTGGCGTAATAGCGATGATTCTGTACACCACTTCTGTACAGAGTGTGCACGCTGCTGCTCTGACAGTCGTTAGTGATGTAGTACAAAGCTCTGCAATAGGCACGTCAACTTCGCATACAATTCAATTCACCGCGACAAATGCAATTCCTGTTTCTGGGAAAATTCGTATCACACCGCACGAAGGAGCGTTCACAATTCCAAGCGGTTTCGATTTCACCGACGTCGATGTTGCTGTTTCAAGCGGAGGCCCTTTTACCGAGAGGACACTTGCAGCGAGCGCCTCTCTAACTGAAGACGGAGTCGCCGTCGTCACGGGAACATCCGGTTCAATAACGATTACGCTCAATTCGAGCGCTGGAATTAGTGCCGGAAATACGGTTCGCATTCGACTTGGCACGAATGCTATAGAAGGCGCAACGGGGAACGTTTCACTCGTGAATCCTGCTACTTCAGGTTCCTATCGCATGAAACTAGCAACACTGAATGCCTCATCCGGCGCGATTGATGATTCACAAACGAGAATCGCTGTCCTTGAGCCAGTCACCGCAAGTGTGACACCGACAGAGGTTGTACCTGTGCGGACTAATGGACTACCGTCAGGTCCGCTGTCGCATGGAAACGCATCAATTGAAATTTCATTGAATACATCAGACTTCGCAACGTGTCGGTATGCTACTTCAACGGGGGTCGTCTATGATTCGATGCTTGGCACGTTCGTGCAATCAAATGCAACACTTCATACACGGGTCATTACGGGTCACGTAAACGGTGGTTCATATAATTATTATGTTCGCTGTCGCGCGATGCAGGGTGCGACGAACCCCGACGATTATGCAATAACATTTTCAGTGAATTCGGCGCCGACGGTGTCTGTATCGACTGGCGGTACAAACACCACGCAAGCAGGTGCAAGCGGAGCGGGAGGTGGGGCAGGTGATTTCTTTGGTGGGTCGCAAAACTTGTATCTCGCGTCTGTGTCTATTACGGGGTTTTCTGCGCCGCACGGCACGTACCATGTGCTGAAAGACGGGGCGGAATTCAAGACTGGCGTGATACCAGAGACGGGCCGATTCGAGGCATTAGTGTCAAATCTTGAGCGCGGTGCGTATACCTTTTCAATCTTTGCGCGCGATAGAAAGGGAAGAAAGTCGGCAACCGTAACGCAAACACTTTCAGTCGGGCAGGGCACTTCAAACAATCTTTCGAACATTCTTATTCCTCCAACGCTTGAGCTTGATAGATCGACGGTTGAATTGAATCAGTCAGTTGGCGTTTCAGGAGAAGGGGCGCCAGGTGGCACCGTGGAAATATTTGTAATCCCAAAGGGTAGCGCAATAACCCTCGGAGGTGCGCAAAAATATATTGCGACCACAAGTGCGGGGGTCGGTACGAGCGCTGGGCTCTGGAGGGCAACCATTTCAACAGCGGGACTATCGCGAGGAACGTACGAAGTGAAAGCACGGACTCTTGCAAACCAAGCTGAAAGTGCGTACAGCGGAACGGCGTTTTTGGGTGTTGGAGAGTCACCGACGCCCGAATTTGGCTCGCGAGCTGATATAAACGGCGACGGCAAGGTAAACCTCACCGACTTTTCTATAATGCTTTCTTTTTGGGGGACAGGAAACGACACCGCCGATATAAATCAGGACGGAACCATAAACCTTTCAGACTTCTCAATTCTGTTGTTTAACTGGACCGGGTAAGGTACGCCTGTTCAGGCATACCTTCCCCAGCTTCCTCGGCTCTGAAATGAATACTGAGAAGTTTTCACTTCCCTCGCTCTACGTCGCTGGTAAGTGAAGTGTAAGAGATAGGGAGCAACTAGGTGCGGTATGATATTTCAATGCGAATAAATCGATCACTACTCATTGCATCGTTTGTAGCAATTCTTGTCTTGGCATTTGCGGGAACTGCTCTGTACTTCTTTATGCAGAGTACTGCTGAAGAATCGATTACTCGCGATTCTGGTCTTGTGCTCCTAAGTTATGAAGGTGAAAAGGTTAAACTCTCTGAGTTTAAACAGAAGGCAGTCGTTGTACACTCATGGGCATCGTGGTGTCCTTATTGTAGTGATGAGCTTCGCCATCTCTCTGACATAAAAGAAATATTCGGTGATTCAGTAGCAGTCGTCGCGATTAATCGTGCTGAACCTCGAATTGTCGCAAAAGAATTTTCCGATGGGCTAGGACTACCAGAGGGGATTGTCTATCTCTTAGATCCAGATGACGCATTTTACAAACAGATTGAGGGCTACGCTATGCCTGAGACCATTATTATCGATGAACGAGGGGACACGGTATACCACCAGCGAGGCCCCATAACGTTTAAGGAAATCGTCGATAAAATTAACAGTCTTCCGCTTCAGTAGAAAATAAAAAAAGGAGCCCTGTGGGCTCCTTTTTTTATTTAGCGACACTCTTTACGATTCTCTCAAATGCTTCTGGATGCTTTTCTGCGATTTCCGAAAGAACTTTTCGGTCAAGCTCTATCTTTCCTTTCTTAAGTACATCAATAAACGTGCTGTAGTTCTTGAATCCGTTTGCGCGAAGTGCTGCGTTAATGCGGACAATGTGCATACCTCGCATACTTCTCTTCTTCGCACGGCGGTCGCGAAATGCGTAGTACCCAGCGTGCTTCAATGCATCAAGGGCAGAGCGCTTTTTCTTTGAACGGGCAAAACGAAAACCTTTCGCAGCCTTTAAGATACTCTTTCGTTTCTTTGACGGTTTTACTCCTCCTTTAGTACGTGCCATACAAATTTCGTTACCAGTGTCGGTTTACTTGTACTATTAAAATTATGAGCCAGCAAGGAATCGAGAACGATCCTTTACTTTCATCAGAACAGACGAAGCGCGGGCTTTCTTTGTGCGGGTTTTTCTGCCTTCCTTCGCGTTGAAATGGTTTTGTCCTGCCATACGTGCAACGAGTTTACCTTTACGAGTTACGCGAAGTCTTTTTGTGTACGATTTGTTGGTTTTCATATCTTTTCTCCGGCCGGTTTTTGAGACGGGGCAGGGGCGTCTTTAGGGGTGTCTTTCTTTGGACTTTTACCGGCACGTTCGATAATCGTTGTAAAGCCTTTCGGCCCTTTGGTTATCGCTTCCGCTACCTTGTAATCCTCAGGAACTAGAAGTACGAACCTCTGAAGCCTTTCTTTAAGAAAGGCAGGGTCCATGTACTTGTAGCGACCTTTTAAAAAGAGCTCTATACGAACGCGATGTCCGTCCTTGAGCCAGCCGGCTGCTTGCCGTGCCTTTCGCATCAGATCGTTCTCTCCTGTGCCGACCTCGACTTGTACTGATTTGGTCTCAGTAACATGAGATTTAGCCTTTACTTCCCGATCTTTTTTCTGCTCAAGATACTGAAATTTACCATAATCCATTATTTTAGCAACGGGAGGGACTGCTGTCGGAGAAATCTCGATAAGGTCGAGTCCTATCTCTCGAGCAGCTTTTAGGGCGGCCTCTACGGTCATAACGCCAAGATTACCCCCGTCGTCTTTGATGACGCGGAGTTCCTTAGCTCGTATTTCGTTATTGATGCGTACGCGGGGTTTCAAGCGATTTCGTCGTTAAGTTCCCGATACTATACCACAAATTCTCTACGCACGTGTTCGGACTGCTACAGGAAGAGTGCCGTCCGTGAGGGTCATTGCGGTGGCCACTGTCTGCATAACGCGGGCATGGAGCCATTCGAGCTGTTTCTTCGGACTCTTTGGGTAATAAATTTCAGCGAGTTCCTGGCATGCCCAGACGTCAAAATTAAATACTTGATACTGTCGGTTTGTGTCGACGTTTAATTTAGCTCTGTTCAAAGTTGTATTCGGGACCGTGTTAACAATAAGCGCCACTTCATTATGCGGACCTACCATTTTCTGTACTGCCTGACGAGGGTTTCGAGAGTGAGCCTTAAGTAGCTCTACGGTCTGTTTGCGGTAGGGGAATGAGTCTCCCTGTCGCTCAAGATATGAGTCTGACTCTCGTCCCATTTGTTCAAAACGGTAAAAAATGTCTCGAGCGATTTCAGGGGTAAATGCATCGCCCAGTATTGCTTTTGTAAGATTCTGTATTGTTGAGAATGCTTCCTCGTTTGAGAGGGCGGCAATGATTCGTGGAATCTCGTCAATCGCACCGCACCCGCACTTATCGCCATGAGTGTGCTCATCAATGTGACCTCCAATTTCGATACCGCGGCGAGTTAGAAAATCATTCATTCTAGCCACATCGTTCGTGAATCGCGCATGTCCAGCTTCTCCATTTGTTCCCATGCCTTGAATCGCGCGCGCCGCGAGAGCGCACCCCGGTGTTCCACCAAAGATTTGTGGGCCCACTGTTCGAATTTTTTTTCCTGCACGGATTTTATCTTCCGTACCTTCGTTTGGGCGACCATCTCCGCAGCGAAACGCAAGACCGTGCACGCTCGTTGGTACCCACTCTACTTGATCAAGCTCGCGCTCAATAAAGCGGTTAACATCTTCTGGGCCAACGTCTTTTCTGGTTTCGATAGAGATTTTTCCAGACCATAGAGGAGTTGGAAGTCCTTCCTGAGTACCGCCAATAGAACGAAGCGTTCCAGCGCGAATGAGAGTAACAGTCGGGGTATTTTCTAATGAGTGCATATTTCTAGATGTATGTGGGGCATAGGTAGGCACGAAGAGGTCGCTCGGTGGTTCAACCGAAGGCGAACTGTGTCCGTTATAGAGTGCAATGTCCTCGTGTGAATCTTCTGCTCCCATAGTGTATTAATTGTGTGGTTTATACCGCTCTCTATGCTTTTTTACAAGCGATAGCGGTGCATATGTTTTCAACGTAGGTTGAAAATGGTGGAGGTGGAGGGTACTGGTCACGAGTCAAAAGTTCACCTTCGTTCACTTTCGCTCGCGACCCCGCCTCGCGGTTTTCCGAAACGGAAAACATCGCTCCGGCTCTCATTACCCTCACGTAGTGCATACGCACTACTAAGGTATGTGGAGGTGGAGGGTAATGAGCCCTCGTCCATAACGAGATGACCGAAGCAATCTACGAACCGTAGTCAGCTTTGAAGTTTTAGGCCGAACGCTAAGAAGATGACGAAAGCGCGCGCGGACGAGCTCGTGAATTTAGATCTCATCGGTGAGCAGGCGAGAGATCGAAGTCTGATGTTATGACACCAAGAACTCTGTATCAGACGTCAAGAGCTTGATGTTGCTCTGGATTAAACGAGAGCAAATGCAGGCTGCATCGGAGATACGCCTGCCTTAAACGTTTTGTCTACACGTTTGTTCTTCGAGATTTTAGGTGTTCTCCAAGATTCACCGGTTCGCATGCATTTCAGCATAACGAGATGTCGAATCTAGTCACCCCCTCTGAACGCACGTCATTGAAGTGCGCGCTCGGAGTGAATGACTAGGCTTAGTATTGATTTTTCAAAGTGCGATCGATAATCCGCTTCGTGTCGCGGTCCTTCAGTGTCTCACGCTTATCATGCTTCTTTTTATGACGGACGACAGCGACCTGAAGCTTGAGCCTCCTGTCCTTATTATACACCATAATTGGTATAGTTGTCAATCCCTTTGTGCCCTCCGCATTCGCAAGGTCAGCAATTTCGCGCTTCGAAAGCAAGAGTCGTCTGGTGCGCTCAGGATCATAGGACTTTGGAGTGTTCTTTTCTTGGAACGGCTGAATAGTTGCCCCTACTAAAAATGCCTCTCCCGCGCGCGCGAGTACGCGCGCGCCAATGAGGGATGCTTTCCCAGCACGGAGTGCCTTTACCTCATGACCAAAAAGCTCGATACCCGCCTCGAACGATTCTAAAATTTCATATTCCAGCTTTGCTTTCTTATTTTCTACAAGTGCCATGGTGTATGAAGGGTAAGACTGTTTCGTGCCTCACGTCTTACGCGCCGAAGTGTACCCTTCGACATCTAAGAAGCCCTAACGCGCTTCGCGCGTAACGGCTTCTAAGATATAATACCGCGCATGGCCAAAAATCGCGCTCCTGAAAAAATGTCTGAAAAATCTAAGCAACATAAGAAAAAAACCGAACTTGAGGGTTTTTTGAAGAAAATCCCAACACCGCCGAAAAATGATCTGTGGGGGAGCATGACGACCACATTTTTGGCGGTACTTATTCTCTACACGCTGTACTCATTTTTCTTTGCTCCGCAGACAAAACCAGAAGAGATGGCGCTTTCTGCGCTCGCGAACGATATTCAGGCGGGTTTGGTACAGGAAATCGTTGTTGAAGGAAATACATTGACCGCAACCTACGAGGGTGATGTACAAAAGAAAAGTAAAAAGGAAACGAATGTCGCATTATCTGAAACGCTTTCATACTACGGCATTTCTCCTGAGGCGTTTTCAAAAGTAAAAATTGAAGTTCGTGACGAGAGTGGCTTTAAGTATTGGTTCTTCAATCTCGCGCCAATTGTTCTTCCGCTCATATTAATCGGTGTTTTCATTTGGTTTTTGTCTCGGCAGGTAAAGGGTTCAGGCATGCAAGCGTTTAGCTTCGGTCAATCCAAGGCTCGCATGATTGATCCGCGAGATGCTGCTCAGCGCATTACATTTGCGGATGTCGCAGGAGCAAAGGAGGCGAAAGAGGAACTGACAGAAATCGTGGACTTTTTGAAGAATCCTAAAAAGTTTCTCGACATCGGTGCACGTATTCCGAAAGGGGTACTTCTGATGGGAGCGCCAGGTACGGGCAAAACGCTCCTTGGTAGAGCGGTAGCAGGGGAGGCAGGAGTCCCGTTCTTCTCAATTTCTGGTTCTGAGTTCGTGGAAATGTTTGTTGGCGTTGGCGCTTCGCGTGTTCGCGACCTGTTCCATATGGCAAAACATGCAGCACCCGCAATCATTTTCGTTGACGAAATTGATGCAGTAGGGCGTGTGCGTGGCACGGGTGTTGGTGGCGGAAACGATGAGCGAGAGCAAACGTTAAACCAGATACTCGTTGAGATGGACGGCTTTGAACCAAACGAGAAAGTAATCGTTATGGCGGCAACGAACCGTCCCGATGTGTTGGACCCAGCTCTTCTTCGACCAGGCCGTTTTGACCGCCGAGTAACTATTGATTTACCTGACCGTGACGACCGCGAAGCGATACTGAAAATTCACGCGCGCAAGAAGCCGTTGGCGGAAGACGTAAACCTTCGAACTATTTCAGAAAGAACCCCGGGCTTTTCAGGTGCCGATCTCTATTCGCTCATGAACGAAGGGGCGATACTTGCAGCGCGTGAAAACAGAAAACAGGTTGCGCAGTTCGACCTCATTCGCTCAATTGAGAAAGTGATGCTCGGACCTGAGAGAAAGAGTCACGTGCTCAATAAAAAAGAGAAGGAGATAACTGCGTATCACGAAGCGGGGCACGCGATAGTTGCATCAATCTTGCCGTTTGCTGACCCTGTGCACAAAATTTCAATTATTTCACGCGGACGAGCAGCGGGGTATACGTTGAAGCTCCCCTTGGAAGATACGAAGATGCAGTCGAGAAATGAATTTTTGGACGACATCGCAGTTTCTTTGGGTGGCTACATTGCAGAAAAAGAAGTGTTTGGAGATCTGACTACTGGCCCTTCAAACGATTTGCAGGTTCTTTCTGCACTTGCGCGAAATATGGTGACTAAGTACGGCATGTCCGATGCGCTCGGTCCTATCGCGCTTGAGGGCGATGGTGGTCGCGCGTTGTTTGGCAGGGGAGTAAACGACCAAGAATATTCGCACGACGTATCGGCCAAAATTGATGCTGAAGTAAAGAAGATAGTTGATGGTGCGTATAAAAAAGCGCACGACATCATTACAAAGGAGCGTAAACTTCTCGACGCTATTGCGAACCGTTTGGTTGAAGTTGAAAACATTGAACGAGAAGAGTTTGAGCAGATACTTGTAGCACACGGCGTAACACCAAAAGCGAAAAAAGATATCGAGCACCAGCCACTTGCGGAGTAGTGCGTTGTTGCGCCGTCTGTCCTTGAAGCGGTATAGTTACAAAAACCGCCCTTAGCTCAGTTGGTTAGAGCACAGAGCTTATACCTCTGGGGTCCTTGGTTCGAGTCCAAGAGGGCGGACACGAATCAATAAACAGTGCCTGCGCACTGTTTTTGTTTACGTGTCCGGGTCGGAGGCATGTCGCGCTGCGACAGCCGAGACGAGGCCAAGAGCACTTAGCGTTTTGCGAATGCCTGAAGCAAAACGGTTAGTGACTCGTGGCGACGAAGCCCGTGACGGAGTTGTGTTTTTTGTTTCAGGATACAAATGTAGCCAATCCGTTTACGCAGCTTCCCGAGCAAACTCGGTATTTGAAGACTGAGTACGGGGCTTGGAAAAAAGTTCCCGCGGTATCGATACTGATTCTGCTTTTGTTCGATATCCAAGCATCCGTCCCGTTACGTTTCCTGATTGATCAAGTATCTCCATTTCCACTTCAAATCCGTATTCAAATATTGTCTGGATTTCTCGAACTTCAGAGCGGGTCAGTGTTCCGCTTTCTTCAAGCGCGGAACCCAATAGAAAAATTAGTTCCGATTTATGTGCAAGTTCCGAATGAGCTTGTGACTGAGACGCGTGCCAGTCATGGCCGTGAGCGATGGTTGCATGATGGTCACTCCCACACCCATCGCAGCCGAATGCAGCAGGCGCAGCTGCCATCACTGGGTCAAAAGCGCCTTCATAAAAAGTTGCCCCAAGAACATTTCCGCTCGGAATTCGAGTCATCTCTTTAACTTTCCACGGCGCAACTGCTGCATGTCGTGCTTCATGGTCAGCCGTTGAACCAGGTGTAACCCAATTCCATTTGCTTTTTCTTTTGAATCGAATAGACGTTCCGTTCCCAAGCGGGACAATCATGTTCAGTTCCACTGACTCAGGGGGATTGAGTGTTTCGCCCGCGCTCATACACGGGAATTGTGCGCTCCTTCTTTTGAATGTCAATCACTCAAAGTGAAGGGAAGAAGCCTTGTCTTTCGACAGGGAATCAAGAAGTGGGTGATTGGAAAGGCGTGGGTCTTGTAGGACGAGGTCGAGCGCCTCTTTTCTAGCTGCTTCGACGAGTTTTAAGTTTTGTAGAGCAGTCATGCCAATGTCTGAAATGCCCCACTGCTTTCTACCGTATAGTTCGCCCGCACCGCGAATTTCCAAATCCTTTTCAGCGAGTTCGAAACCATTTTTTGCGGACTGTATCGCTTTGAGTCGCGCGTTTTCACCTTTACCTTCGACCATCAAGAAACAGTACGGCTGATGTGTAGAACGCATCACGCGACCGCGAAGTTGGTGAAGTTGCGCAAGGCCGAAACGCTCAGACCCTTCAATCATGATGACCGTGGCGTTCGGCACATTCACACCGACTTCGACGACGGACGTTGAGACCAAAATGTCTATCTTGCCCCTCTCAAACTTTTTCATGGTGTCTTCTTTTTCCTTCGGTGTCATTTTGCTGTGCAGCTTTGCAATGGTGTATTCGGGAAACACTTTTTCTGAAAGACGTTTCAATTCCGACTGAACCGAGCGTGCCTGCATGGCTAGTGCTTTTGTTTCGTCTGGTTCATCGATACGCGGACAAATAACATATGCTTGTCTTCCTTCCTTAATACGCACCCGGATTTTTTCATACGCAGCATCGCGTTTTGACGGTGTGACGATGTCGGTTTCAATCGGTTTTCTCCCTGAAGGTAGTTCATCGAGAACGGTGAGGTCGAGGTCACCGTAGAGGGTGAGTGCAAGCGTACGAGGAATAGGAGTCGCGGTCATTGATAGCAAGTGTGGCGTGGTAGTCGATTTCGCGGTAATGGCTTTTCTCTGGGCGGTGCCGAATCGATGTTGCTCGTCCACAATCACGTACGCCAGATGTTTAAATGAAACTGTTTTTTGAATGAGCGCGTGTGTGCCAATAAGTATCGGGACTTCGCCATTTGCCACCCACTTTAAGAGCTGTGTTCGAGAAATTTCCGTTGCCTGCCCCTGATGGGCTTTGGAGGGATACTTGTAGCACCCTGAAGACGTAATGAGTCCAATTTGAATTGGGTGTTTTTTAAAAAAAGAGGTGAATGTTGCAAAGTGTTGCTTGGCAAGTATTTCAGTCGGGCACATGTATGCAACTTGCAGGTTTCCGAACGTTTGTTTCGCACCGGTGGCATTTTTCGGTCGCGACGTGACGACTGCATACGCGGTCGCAGCCGCGACCGCTGTTTTCCCGCTCCCCACATCGCCCTCCAACAGGCGTGCCATTGGATATGGCTCAAGAAAGTTTGCCAGAATATCCGCAATAGCATTCTTTTGCCCACGCGTTGCTTCAAAGGGAAACGTTTTCATAAAATCTGCCACGCGCTTCTCCTCAACATCGATTTCAAACGCCCGTTTCTCTTTATTCGCTTGGCGTTCTTTGGCGCGAGCCACTTGGATAAGGAAGACTTCTTCGAAGGCGAACCGCTTTTTTGCAGCTTCCGCGTCTTTGATATCACGCGGTTCATGAATGAACGCGAGCGCGGTCGAAATTTTTGGAAGGTGGTACGAGGCAATAATTTTCTCAGGTATTGGGTCTTCAATTAGTTCGTGCAGTTTCTGTTCGCGCGCTTTTCGTATCGCATGATAAAACCATAGGCTCGTGATACCTGCGGATTCAGGGTAGACGGGGAAGTAGGTATCTTTTGCTGAAAGCACGGGAATACTGTCTGCCTTTTCTACATCAGGGTTTGCAACTTGCTTTCTTCCATTTCGCTCAGTTATTTTTCCGCGGAGTCGCACCAATGAATTAACAGGAATCATTTTCGCCAGATACGGTTGATGGAACCACACGACACGAATCGTGCCAGTGCCGTCAGAAAAACTTCCTTCAGCCATCGGTACTTTTGTCTTCCACGACTTTTTCATTTCTAGTTTTGAAAATTGCCCGTAGATTGTTACGGTCTCGTCGGGGCGGACGTTTTCAACGCTCTTGATGTCCGCCGAAGATTCATAGCGGGACGGGAAGTGGTAGAGGAGGTCGCGAATAGTCTTGATATTCAACTTTTTGAGACCCGCTCGTTGTGCGTGCGTTAGTCGTGTGAATTCCTCTATTGGGGTATTCGCATTGAGCACTAGAGAAGTATATAGTAGTGGCCAATGATGGGAGACGGTGGAAATTTGGAAAAAAGAACACAGGTTCCCGATGTTGAGTTGCCACCATCGGTACTAGTACTTCGACTTGATGCGTTGTTACAGGATGCATATGCGGCAATGCCAAAAACAAAGCCACTGGAACGGACGGAGTTAGTGCAAACAGTGGTAATACCGGCCAGAATGTTGAGGGGTGACCTTTATGTAATAGCTCCCCCTAAGCAAGGGTGGACGCTCCAAGTGCAATTTTTGGAGGATAGGTTTAATCGAAAGTATCGGCCCAAGGATGAGAAAAGGAAAAAAGGTTAGTTCGGTACCGATATTTGTTTTGAAAACAGGGTTCCGTAGATTATAGTTTCCTAGTTAGTTGGAGAGGTGGCAGAGCGGCTGAATGCAGGGGATTGCTAATCCCCCATACGGGGTAATATCCGTATCGAGGGTTCGAATCCCTCCCTCTCCGCCAG
>JACCDV010656162.1_pt1 | contig 16251 bp, 15 predicted proteins | sample 7446131 | NCBI WGS metagenome assembly JACCDV01 (sample SAMN15323448, study PRJNA562643) | freshwater metagenome | isolation source: river surface water | place: USA:Blue River Watershed | collected 2017-08-17 | reverse complement strand
TCTGTAGGAGCGCAATTTATTGCGCGAAAGCGACCGTACAATTCGCGCAATAAATTGCGCTCCTACATAAAAGCCTCATTTTCGTATTGCCTGATTTTGTAGGAGCGGCGCCCCGCCGCGATAGAAGTTACCCTAGGATTTGCTGTCGGGATGAATCCCGACAGATGCAAGTCGCTAATCTAGGGTTTGTTTGTATTTATTGTGGCGATGCCACAATTTTCGCCCCGTTCGTGCTTCATGAATTTCAAGCCGAGTCTTTTGAGGCTTAGAAATGACGGGAATGCCCTTGCGGCATTGCGGCATGAGCTTGTCGAAGCATGCACCCTCACGGGAATGAGGGGGGTCTTGCTTATTTAATCACCGCGGCCTTAGCTAGATCATCCACCAAAGTTTTGCGTTTGGCATCCACCAACCCTTTGATGACGTTGTTTTTGGCTTCATCGTAAGTGGCTGGTTTGAATTTACGGATGTCATCTACTTTAAGGATGTGCCAGCCTATATTGGTTTGCACGGGGTTGCTGACACTGCCTTTTTTCAAGCTTAGGACGATGTCATCCAAAGGTTTAACTATCATGCTAGGCAATAACCAGCCTAGTTTTCCGCCTTGAGCGGCTGAGGGTTTGTCTAGGGATTTATCTTGGGCTAGGCGTTCAAACGACTCGTTATTTTCTAGGCGTTTGCTAACTTCTTGCGCTTCTTGTTCGCTGCCTAAGAGAATTTGTGAAATGCTGTATTCGTTAGCATTTCTACCACTTTTAGTGGACTCCAATTGGCGGTTGTATTCTTCGCGTACTTCTTCTTCTTTAATTGGGTTTTTCTTAAAGTAATCGGCAAACCAGGCGTCGACCAAAACCTGTTGCTGCATAAATTTTACTTGTGCTTTCACTTCCGGCAAGGCGTCCAATTTTTTCTTACGCGCATCGCCAGCCACCAGCTCGCGTGCAATCAGCTCATTCAACACCATCTTTTCAGCATCTGGGCTGATTTTTTGGCCTTGCGCTTGCAGGTTTTGTAAAAAAAGGTTGAGCTGTTCTTGGGTGATGGCTACGCCGTTCACGGTTTTAATCGCCTTAGACATATCTGCACTGGCTTTGCTGGCTTTTTCTGCAGCCATGCTGTGACCACTGACGGCGATTAAGCTAATGCAAACTAGGTATTTAATTGCGTGATGAAAACGTATGGTGGCCATGGTCCTGGATCCTTTAAATGGTATGACTGCCATTATAAACTAAGGAGGCTGCATTAGCTGATCTTGGCTTGCTGGTATAATTTTCACAATTCATCCTGTAGAAGACTTTTGTTTACCCATGATGTTGACCCCAAAAAATACTTATGACGTGGCTGTTGTTGGCTCAGGCCCAGCCGGTGCATTAGCGGCTTACGAGCTGGCGAAAGCCGGCTTGCGCTGCGTGGTTTTGGAGAGAGAGCCACTGCCTCGGTATAAAGTGTGTGGCGGTGGCTTGGTTTATAAAGCCCGCAAAGCACTGGACATTGATATCAGTGCCGCCATCGAAAGGGAGCTCTTTGTCACTGAGTTTTCCTTGTTCAAAGCCGGAAAAACTTACGTCACCCCAACGCAAGACGTCCCCATGGTGACCATGGTGATGCGCGATCAATTCGATCTGTTGTTGCTCAATGCGGCATGTGACTTAGGTGCAGATTTGCTGAGCGAGTTTGATCTTAAGGCCATGACGATTAAGCCAGACTATGTTGAGCTGACCGATGCCACGGGGCGAACGGTAGCGGCGCAATTGGTGATCGGTGCGGATGGGGCCAGTAGCGCGGTGGCAAGGCTAGGGGGCTGGTCTAAGGCAGAAGCCGTCGCGCCTGCCTTAGAGTGCGAATTGCAAGTAAGTGCGGCCGATATGGCTAGGTTTTCGGGCACTGCCCGCTTTGATTTGGATATACCGAAAGACGGCTACAGCTGGGTCTTTCCCAAAGGCCAACACTTGTCGGTGGGCGTGGGGCGGTTTTTTAAGGAAGAGCGCACCAACTTGCATCAAACTTTGGACACCTACCTCCAGCATTTGGGTTTGCAGGCTTACCAAGATAAAACCGTGCATGGATTTGTTATTCCACTGAGCCCTAGAAAAGAGGGCGCGGTAATGGGCAGGTTGTTCTTGGTGGGCGATGCGGCCGGTTTCGCTGACCCAGTCTTGGGTGAAGGCTTAACTGCCGCCATATTAAGTGGGCAAGCGGTGGGCCGTGCCATTGCAACAGCCGGCATGGATTTGCCGCAGGCGCAGGCGAACTATCAAGCTTACATAGACGAGCAGGTGTTGGGCGACTTGGCGGCCGCCCGCAAGTTGGCCAGCTTTTGCTACCTGTCGCCGACCATGCGCAATTGGTTGATAGATAAATCCAGCGATAGGCTGATAGCGGCCATGACGCGGATTATTATGGGTGAAAGCAAATACGTCGATTACCAAATGCGCTTTATGGATAAGCTTAAATTTTGGCAGTAACTTGCACGAGCAAATTGCAAAGTGGCATGGCTGACTTAAAGAAATTAAACTAAATTCACTTCAATTCGTTTGCCTAGGGCTGCGGCGTATTTGCGTAGTGTATCTATGCTGGGCGAGTGCTTGCCAGAGGCCAATGCACTTTCTAAGCGAGTGACAGCAGGTGCTTTTGTGCCCATGCGTTCAGCAACTTGTGCTTGTGATAAACCCGCGGCACGGCGTGCCGCTAACATTTGATCCAAAATAGCAAATTCTTCACGGTTTAGGCGTTCATACTCTGCCCGTGCTGCAGGATTTTCTAGGGCTTTAGCCTTCAATTCAGCGTGTGTTAGCATGTTTAATCTCCTTCATTCTCGTTTCTGCAATACGCAATTTTCGTAGCGGTGTTTTTTATGTTTGGCGGAGAGCGAGTAACTTACAGCCTCAAATTCGCCCGATCTGATTCCAAGACCTAATTTCAACACCGTTCCGCGTCATGTTCTCGTTGCCCCCGTAAACCAGTTGCGGTGTTAATGCTGCATCCCCGGCGATTTTCATCCACTTGTTGATGCTGGTCAGAAAGTCAGCGTTGAATGTCTGGCCAGATTTAATCTCCATAGGCAGCAATTTTTCACCTTGTTCAATCACGATATCAACTTCATCTCCAGTATTGTTTCGCCAGAAATATAGATTTGATGCCAATCCTTGGTTGTATCTCTGCTTCAGTAATTCGCTCACCACAAGGTTCTCAAATAGCGGGCCGCGCGCAGAATGAATCGACAGGTGCTCAGCATCACGAATGCCTAATAGGAATGCAGCTAGGCCGGTATCATGGAAGTAGAGTTTCGGCGTTTTGACAAGGCGCTTACCGAAGTTTTGATGGTGCGGTTGGAGTAGGAATACGACATACCCCGCCTCAAGCACTGACAACCAGCTACGAATCGTATTATGTGATACTCCGCAGTCTGTCGCCAAACTGGACATATTGATAAGCTGCCCGACACGAGCGGCGCACATCTTGATAAAGCGTTGAAACAAACTCAGGTTCTGTACCTCCAGAATCTGACGCACATCGCGCTCGATATAAGTCATGACATAATTGGCGAACCACTTTTCGGGTGCCAGTTTGCGATCATAAATGGGTGGGTACATGCCGCGCCAAAGGAGGTCATCCAAACTTAAAATTGCTGAATTAGCGGCCTGCAGTTCCTGTAATGAAAAGGGTAGCAGTTGAATAAGTCCGACGCGACCAGCCAGTGTTTGTGAGATGTTCGACATCAGGCCGAATTGTTGTGATCCAGTCAGTACAAACAAGCCCATACGCTTTTCAGCGTCGACGCGCGTCTGCAGGTAAGAAAATAGCGTTGGGCAGCGCTGGGCTTCATCGATGATGGCGCCATCAGGAAAGCGAGCAAGAAATCCACGAGGGTCTTGATCGGCGAATTCGCGTTCATCCGGATCTTCTAGCGACACATAGCGCTTATTAGGAAAGGTGGATTGGGCGAGCGTGGTCTTGCCAGCTTGTCGTGGCCCGGTGATCGCCAGTATGGGATAGCCCTTAGCAAGGTCTAGCAATACTGTTTCGGCTTGGCGTTTAATCATATCTTACAATTTGTAAATTAGGTTTACAGATTGTAAATAAGTGGCAGCTAATGTCAAGCCGGATTTTAGGGTTCTCAATCCTTCAATGCAAAAAACAAAAGCCCCATTGCAGGGGCTTTGATTTTTTGGCGGAGAGCGAGGGATTCGAACCCTCGATACAGATTTAAGCCCGTATGCTTCCTTAGCAGGGAAGTGCCTTCGACCACTCGGCCAGCTCTCCGTTTTATCAATGTTACTGATGATGCGCTATTGCTACTTGGTGTTTCTCAATAGAGGCGCGATATTACTTGAATCGCGGTCAAAAATCAATTTTATATTCCTGGGCAAATCGCCAGGAATGCTTACTTGCCCTCTAATTCAAAGGCTTTGTGCAAGACCCTAACCGCGAGTTCTAAGTATTTCTCGTCCACCACCACGGCAATTTTAATTTCTGAGGTGGATATCATTTGTATGTTGATGCCTTCCTCGGCCAAAGTGCGGAACATTTGGCTGGCGATGCCTACGTGTGAGCGCATGCCCACGCCGACCACGGATACTTTAGCGATCTTGTCGTCACCGCTGATTTCACGGGCGCCAATGTGCGCTTGCACTTTGTCGTTCAAAATGGCTAAGGCCTTGTTCATTTCGTTCTTGTGCACGGTGAAGGTGAAGTCGGTTGCGCCGTCGGCACCGGTGTTTTGGATGATCATGTCGACATCAATGTTGGCATCGGCAATCGGGCCCAAGATTTGGTAGGCAATGCCGGGTTTGTCCGGTACGCCTAGCACGGTGATTTTGGCTTCATCGCGGTTAAAGGCGATGCCAGAGATGATGGGTTGTTCCATGTTGTCTTCTTCCTCAAATGTGATCAGTGTGCCGTCGCCTTCTTCTTCGAAGCTGGATAGCACACGCAATTTAACTTTATATTTGCCGGCAAATTCCACGGAGCGGATTTGCAATACTTTAGAACCTTGGCTGGCTAATTCCAGCATTTCTTCAAAGGTAATTGAGTTTAAGCGGCGTGCTTCTGGCACCACGCGTGGGTCCGTGGTGTAGACGCCGTCCACATCGGTGTAAATTTGGCATTCGTCTGCATCCAATGCAGCAGCAAGCGCCACGCCCGTGGTGTCTGAACCGCCGCGGCCTAGTGTGGTGATGTTGCCTTGCGCGTCCACGCCTTGGAAGCCTGCAACCACGCATACATAGCCTGCATCCAAATCGGCTTTTAAGTTAACTTTGTCGATGTCGAGTATGCGTGCTTTGGTGTAGGCGTCGTCGGTTAAAATTTTAACTTGCGCGCCGGTGTAGCTCTTGGCTTTAATGCCCAATTCAATCAAGGCCAGCGCGGTCATGCCGACCGTCACTTGCTCACCGGTCGAGACTATCATGTCCAATTCGCGTGGATCGGGCTCGGCCATTAACTCTTTAGCGAGGTTAATCAGTTTGTTGGTTTCGCCTGACATGGCGGAAACCACCACCACCACTTGATGGCCCATGGCTTTGTAACGCGCAACGCGTCTAGCCACATTGCGAATTCGTTCTGGGTTGGCTACCGAAGTGCCGCCGTATTTTTGTACTATAAGTGCCATTTACTGCTTCCTAAATAAACTGCGTTTACTGTGTTTTATCGTTTACCCATGCCGCTACGCTGGCTAGCGCTTGTGGCAAGGCGCTGGCATCGGTGCCGCCGGCCATGGCCATGTCTGGCTTGCCGCCGCCTTTGCCGCCTACTTGTTGGGCGACGTGATTGACCAAGTCGCCGGCTTTTAGTTTGCTAATTAAATCCGCCGTGACGCCCGCCGCTAAGCTGACTTTGCCGTCGTTTACGCTGGCTAAAACAATGGCTGCCGATTTAAGTTTGTCTTTGAGTTTGTCCATGGTCTCGCGTAAGGCATTGGCGTCTGCGCCATCTAAGCTCACGGCCAAGACTTTAACGCCGTTAATGTCGGTAGCCTGGCTGACTAAGTCGTCGCCTTGGCTGGCGGCTAATTTGGATTTCAATCTGGCCAATTCTTTTTCCAGCGTTTTAGCGTGCTCAGCCAATTGCGCGACTTTATTGGTCAGTTCGCCACTTGGCGCTTTGAGTTCGTGTGCCAATTGTGCAATCAGGGCTTGTTGGCCGTTGATTAAGCGCAGGGCGCCATGGCCAGTGGTGGCTTCGACGCGTCTTACGCCAGCAGCCACGCCGGACTCGCCGGTGATTTTAAATAAGCCGATGTCGCCGGTGCGGCTGACATGGGTGCCGCCGCATAATTCACGCGAGCTGCCGATGTCCAAGACCCGAACTTCGTCGCCGTATTTTTCACCGAACAACATCATGGCACCGGTTTTTTGCGCGGATTCTATGTCCATGACGCGTGCTTGGCACTCGGCATTGGCTAAAATTTCGGCATTCACCAAGGCTTCCACTTGGGCCATTTCGCTGTCCGTCATGGGGGCGTTGTGCACAAAGTCGAAGCGGGTTTTGTCTGCGTCTACCAATGAGCCTTTTTGTTGCACGTGGTCACCCAAGACCTCGCGCAGTGCTTTGTGCATCAAATGCGTGGCCGAGTGGTTGCGCATGATGTTGCTGCGTGCGTTTAAATCGACCGTGGCTTTTAAGCTGTCACCGACGCTAAGCGTGCCGGTTTTTAATACGCCGTGGTGGCCAAATACCGCGGCTTGAATTTTTTGCGTGTCTTCCACGGCAAAAATGCCGTTGTCACTTTTAAGCAAACCGGTGTCGCCGACTTGGCCACCCGATTCGGCATAGAAAGGCGTGCTGTCCAAGACCACCACGCCTTGTTCGCCTTCGCTTAATTGCTTAACCGGGCTGCCATCTTTGTAAAGCGCCAAGACCTTGGCTAGTGTTTCTAGCGTGCTGTAGCCTTTGAATTCGGAATTGGCGCCGCTGTAGTCTAAGTTAGCAGCCATTTTAAATTTACCGGCTGAACGCGCTTGTTCTTTTTGACGGCTCATGGCGGCGTCAAAGGCGGCGCTGTCGACCGCGACTTGGCGTTCACGGCAAATGTCGGCAGTTAAATCCAGAGGAAAGCCGAAGGTATCGTGCAATTTAAAAGCCAGGTCGCCGTTAAAGGTGCTGTTGCCAGACTTAGCCATGCCGGCCAATTCCGTCTCTAAAATTTCCATGCCGTTTTCTATGGTTTCAAAGAAACGGTCTTCTTCCAATTTGAGTGTGCTGCTAATGCGCGCTTGTTCGGTTTTAAGCTCGGGGTAAGCATCGCCCATTTCTTTCACCAAGTCGGCCACCAAGCTGTGGAAGAAGGCGCTGCGTGCGCCTAATTTGTAACCGTGGCGTATGGCGCGGCGTATGATGCGGCGTAACACGTAGCCACGGCCTTCGTTGCCTGGGATCACGCCGTCGGCGATTAAGAAAGCGCAGGCACGGATGTGGTCGGCCAATACTTTTAAGCTGGGGCTGTCGAGGTCGCTGGTCTTGGTCGCTTTGGCGGCTGCCGTGATCAAGCCTTGGAATAGATCGATTTCGTAATTGGCGTGTACGTGTTGCAAGACCGCAGATAAACGCTCCAAGCCCATGCCGGTGTCGACGCTGGGTTTGTGCAATAAATGCATGACCCCGGCTTCGTCGCGGTTGTATTGCATGAAGACGTTGTTCCAAATCTCGATGTAGCGGTCACCGTCTTCGTCTGGGCTGCCCGGTGGGCCGCCAAAATGGTGGTCGCCGTGGTCGTAGAAAATCTCGGTGCAGGGGCCGCAGGGACCGGTGTCACCCATCATCCAGAAATTGTCGGATGCGTAGCGTGCGCCTTTGTTGTCGCCTATGCGTATGATGCGTTCCGCAGGCACGCCTATGTCGTTCAACCAAATGCCGTAGGATTCGTCGTCTTCAGCGTAAACGGTGACGGTGAGTTTGTCTTTAGGTAATTTGAATACCTCGGTGAGCAATTCCCAAGCGTAGCTGATGGCTTCTTTTTTGAAGTAATCGCCGAAGCTGAAGTTACCCAACATTTCAAAGAAGGTATGGTGGCGAGCGGTGTAGCCTACATTTTCTAGGTCGTTATGTTTGCCGCCGGCGCGCACGCATTTTTGGCTGGTGGTGGCGCGTGTGTAGCTGCGTTTATCAAAACCCAAGAACACGTCTTTGAATTGGTTCATGCCGGCGTTGGTAAACAGCAGGGTCGGGTCGCCGTGTGGCACCAGTGAGCTGGAAGCCACTACTTGGTGGCCTTTTTCTACAAAAAAGGCCAGAAAGGCGGAACGTATTTCGTTGCTACTGGGCGTGCTGCTGAGTTTAATCGTCATAGTTTTTTGCTGTGTTACTGCGTCTTTTTTGTAAAAGCCAGACTAGCTGGCAGATTCGTCATTGGTGATGCTATTCAATACTTTTTTAATCACATCAAAGCTAAAGCCGCGGCTTTGTAAAAATCTTGCTTGCTTAGCCCATTCTTCCCGACTGCTTGGTGCGCCGTGGTATTTCTTAAGGCACACCGCCTTGGCGTACTCCAGTTCGTGGGTTTTTATTTCTTCCACTGCACCGGCAATGAGGTTTTCATCTATGCCTTTTTCTCGCAGTTCGCTGGCCACTTTGGCGCTGCCATAACGCACTTTTCTGGCATGCACCAATTGCTCGGTAAATCTAGCATCGCTTAACCAGCCACGCTTTTTGAAATCATCCAGGATGGCTGGAATATCATCGTTTTCTTCGGCGTAGGCTTTTAATTTTTGCGCCAATTCGACATAGGAATACTCGCGCTTACCTAAGTAATCCAAGGCGCGCTGGCGCAAACTTTTTGCTTGATACGCTATGGCTGGCCCCGCTGATTGTTGTCGCTTTAGTCTTCTTCAGCTTCTGCACGCACGGCTGGCAAGGCTTCGGCTATCTCTTTCATGTTGGCACGAATTTTTGCATCAATCTCATTGGCAATGGCTGGGTTGGCTTTCAAGAAGTCACGCGAGTTGTCTTTGCCTTGACCAATTTTTTCACCGTTGTAGCTGTACCATGCGCCGGCTTTTTCGACGAATTTGGCATTCACGCCCAACTCAATGATTTCACCTTCGCGGGAGATGCCTTCGCCATAGAGGATGTCGAATTCTGCTTGCTTGAACGGCGGGGCCACTTTGTTTTTAATGACTTTAACGCGGGTTTCAGAGCCGATGACTTCGTCACCTTTTTTGATGGCACCGGTGCGGCGTATGTCTAAACGCACGGAGGCGTAGAATTTAAGGGCGTTACCACCGGTGGTGGTTTCTGGGTTACCAAACATCACGCCTATCTTCATGCGGATTTGGTTAATGAAAATCACCAAGGTGTTGGTGCGTTTGATGTTGCCGGTTAATTTACGCAAGGCTTGGCTCATTAAGCGGGCTTGCAAGCCCATGTGCGAGTCACCCATTTCGCCTTCAATTTCCGCGCGTGGGGTCAAGGCCGCGACCGAGTCCACCACCACGATGTCCACCGAGCCGGATCGAACCAACATGTCGACAATTTCCAAGGCTTGCTCGCCGGTGTCCGGTTGGGAGATCAACAGTTCTGGTACATTCACGCCTAATTTGGCCGCGTATTGTGGGTCCAAGGCATGTTCCGCATCGATAAAGGCCGCCACGCCGCCGATTTTTTGCATTTGCGCAATGACGGACAAGGTGAGCGTGGTTTTACCCGAAGATTCTGGACCGTAAATTTCCACCACACGGCCACGCGGCAAACCGCCTATGCCTAAGGCAATGTCCAGGCCTAGTGAGCCGGTAGACACCGCTTGGACGTCTTCGCCTATGCTGCCATCACCCATACGCATGATGGACCCTTTGCCGAATTGCTTTTCAATCTGCGCTAATGCGGCGGCAAGTGCTTTGCTTTTGTTGTCGTCCATGGTGTTTTGCCTCTGAGTTTTATGTGGTTTTGATTGCGTTTTACAGCCTGTAATTATTTCATAAATCAAGGCGTAAAGTAAGTGCAATCAGCCCTTCAATTAGGGTTTTTGCCGATTGCTGGCGAATTTCTTGGCGGCTACCAGTAAAGTGTGCCGTCGTGCTGATCGGTGCTTGATTTTGCCCCGCCCAAGCGAAGCAAACCGTGCCCACCGGTTTGGTGTTGGTGCCGCCGCTGGGGCCGGCAATGCCAGTCACGGCAGCGCTTAATTGGCTGGCGCTGACGGTCAATGCACCCTTGGCCATGGCCATGGCCGTTTCTTCGCTGACCGCGCCATTGCGATTTAAGGTGTCGCTGGGCACATGCAGCAGTTTGACTTTGGCCGCGTTGCTGTAGCTGACGATGGCACAGTCAAACCAAGCCGAGCTGCCGGGCACACGGGTCAGGATTTCGGCGCATAAGCCACCGGTACAGGATTCGGCCAAGCTCAAGCTCAGGCCACGGGCCAGCAGGGCCTCGCCCAGTTGCTCGGCTAAATTATTTAATTCATTGTCCATTAACTATTCCATCTTAAAACCCTCACCACAGAGGCACGGATGCCGCAGGGGCATTCCCGTCATTTCTAAGCCTCAAATAACTCGGCTTGAAATTCGTGAAGGCACAGAGAAAACCTTAAAAAATAACTTTAAGACCGATTCATATGGCTTTTGATCTTCTCTGTGTCTCTGTGGTGAATTGCTTTTATCTTTAAATAAATACAATCAACAGTTGCAAGGCCAGTATGGCGTAGCCTGCGGCCAATAAGTCATCGAACATCACGCCTAAGCCGTGTTTCATTTTTGCATCGCATAGGCTTATCGGGTAGGGCTTCCAAATATCAAATAAGCGAAACAGCAGAAAGGCCAGCAGCGTCCATTGCCATTGGTTGGGCGTGACGGTTAACACCAGCATCATGGCGACGATTTCATCCCAGACTATGCTGCCGTGGTCAGCCACGCCCAGCGCTTTGCCGGTGACATCGCAAAAGTAAATGCCGATGATAAACAACAGCGCAATGATGAGCCATTGCCAGGCTAGGCTATAGGGCGAGATTAGCCAAAATAAAGGCAGGCCAACTAGGCTGCCGAAGGTGCCTGGCGCTTTAGCTGCTAAGCCGCTGCCCATGCCTAAGGCAAAGAAATGCGCTGGGTGTTGCAACAGCAGTTGCAAGCTAGGCGGCTGCTGGCCGCCGTGTTTATTTGAAGTGGTCAAAACCGGCCTCCTTAATGTCTAAAATTTCACCCGCTAGACCGTGCACAGTTAACTTGGGCTCCGCGACCATTTCGCCTACACAAAGCAGCGGCAATCCCAGCCTGAGGCCAATTTGGCTGATGCTGGCATGAGCGGCCACCGGCGCGCTAAAGCACAACTCGTAATCGTCGCCACCGGCCAATAGCAGCTTCAGTTGTTCGGCTGGCGTTAGGCTGCTTGCCATGGGCCAGTGGCTGGCTTGCGGAAACTGTTGCAGATACAGCTTGGCGCCTAAGTTGGAGGCCTTTAAAACGTGGCCTAAATCGGCTAGCAAACCGTCGGAAATATCAATGGCGCTGCTGGCTATGCCGCGCAAAGCAAGGCCTAAGGCTACCCGTGGTTGGGGGGCGTGCAGGGCACTGACGCACAGTGCCAAGGCGTCATCCTTGAGTTTTATTTTAGCTTGCAGGTGGGCCAGCGCCAGCGCGGCATGGCCCAGTGGCCCAGACAACCATATCTGGTCGCCAAGCTGCGCACCGCTGCGTTTAATGGCTTGCCCGCTGGGCACCTCGCCCATGATTTGCACGCTGATGGTGAGTGGGCCACGGGTGGTGTCACCGCCAATTAAATCCACATCAAAGCGATCTGCACAGGCAAAAAATCCACGGGAAAATTCAGTCAACCAAGCAGGGTTGGCGGCTGGTAAGGCAATGGCTAAGGTGGCCCATTTCGGTTGGGCGCCCATGGCGGCCATGTCGGACAGGTTAACCGCGAGCGATTTCCAACCCAATTGATAGGGGTCGGCATCGGCAAAAAAGTGCGTGCCGGCCACCAGCATGTCGGCCGAGATGGCCAGCTCCATGTTGGCGCTGGGGCGAATGAGGGCGGCATCGTCGCCTATGCCCAGCTCAGTATGCCGTGTGGCGCGGGTGAAATGCTGGCGGATTAGATCGAATTCAGACATGGCTTTATGCGGTTGTTTTGCTGGCGGATTTTGGCCTAAAGGCCATCACCACGGCTTCGTTGGTGCTCAGGTAGGGTGCACCTATTAGGTCTAAGCAGTAAGGCACGGCGGCAAAAATGCCGTGCACGGTTTGCTTGCCGGAGTCGTCTTTTAAGCCGGCCAAGGTTTGCGCTATGGCCTTGGGTTGACCGGGTAAATTGATGATGAGGCATTGCTTGCGTATGACCGCGACTTGCCTAGACAAAATGGCCGTGGGTACAAAATTAAGGCTGATTTGGCGCATTTGTTCGCCAAAGCCTGGCATGATCCTGTCGGCCACGGCCACGGTGGCCTCGGGCGTGACATCGCGTAATGCTGGGCCGGTGCCGCCTGTGGTTAAGACTAAATGGCAGCCTTCCACATCAACCAAGTGCTTTAGTGTGGCTTCAATGTCGGCTTGCTCATCGGCAATTAAACGGGTCACGAAAGTGATGGGCGTAATGACCGCAGATTCCAGCCAGGTTTGCAAGGCCGGTAGGCCTAAATCTTGGTACACACCTTGGCTGGCACGGTCACTAATGGAAACTAAACCAATTTTAATGAATTCTTTTGTCATGTGTTTGTCAGTAGTTGAGCTTTAAGGCTTAATCATACCATTACCCACATTAAAGGACGTTTTCATGCGCACCCCAGACTCTCAATCAGTGAGCACAGCCGCCGCTAAGCCGGCATTATTTACTAAACAAAAATTCATGCTGTTTGCGCTATTAAGTGCAGGCACGTTGTTGCTTTGCAGTCAGCTTATGGCGGCCGAAGCCAACCCTTATGCCAAAAATTACAAAGTGCAAAATACCAGCCAACTGAAGTCTTTGAGCGCCAATCCCGACACCAAAATGTTATTAAGCAACCATAAGGAAGACGATAACATCAGCATGTTGGAAGACGGTTACGACATGATGGGTTCCACCGGTTTTACCGGCACCGACGCGTCCGTGGACGGGGCTTTGCAGTTTGGCAAAAGCATCAAGGCCGATACGGTGTTGGTTTACCGCAAATACGGCTCGGCTAAAACCGGCAGCAGTAAATTTGAGTTGATTAAGCAGGCAGCTAAAACCGGCGGTGAAGCCGGTAGTGAAATTGATGAAAAAGACTTGGTCGAGGAGCCAACGGTGTACAACTATTACGCCAGTTATTGGGCTAAATTACCGACGCCATTGTTGGGTGTGCACGTGATCAAATTAGTGAAAGTGGCGAGCGATGAAGATGAAAAACCGCAAGCGGAGCCAGGCTTGAAAATTCTGGCGGTGATTAAAGCGTCGCCGGCAGCCAAAGCCAATATCGTTAAGGGTGATAGCCTGTTAAAAATAGGTGAGCTGACGCTGAACCAGCCGGATGATTTGTTTGCCGCGGTAAAACGCTATGCGGGTCAAACCGTGGTCGTTGAATTGCAACACAACGGCCAGTTAGTTAAAGCCAACTTGGCCTTGAATGCACGCCCTTAGGCGGTAATAGGGTATTTAATCCTCAAGCAAATCGAGTTTTTTGGCAAGCCACTTGGTGCTGGTGGCTTGCAACACTATCGTTAGCAAAATCGCCATAAAGGTGACTGCGGCGATGATGTCGCTGTAAGGCACTTTCATTCCTACCAACATGCCGGCCAAGGCGCCGGGGATCACCCCAGTTTCGCGTGTCCAACACATAAACAATAATTCCTTTAGTGTCCAATTGGCTTTGCGGTTGGGCAGTGCGCAGAGGAAAACCACCATGGGTCTGGCCGCCAACATAAAGACTAATACTAAGCCCAGTGCACCCCAAAAATATTGCTGCAACAGGGCGAAATTCACTTGTGAGCCAAGTAAGACGAAAATGAAAATTCTCATCATGAGCGAGGTGCTAAGTATGAAGTCCTCTAATTTGCTGGCTTCCTCGGCTGGCATGTTCAATCCCAGCAAGTCTTTATTGCCCAACACCATGCCAAACACAAACACCGCCATAAAGCCGCTGGCATGCAGATTGTCTACACCTAGGTAAGCGCCAGCCACGGCCATTAGGGTGACCACGGGGGCGTATTCTGCTAAAAAGCTGAGCTTTTCGTGGGCGATCATTAGGGCCGCCAAGTAACCCAATAGCGCGCCGCCCAATATGCCTAGTAGGGATTGGTATAACAGTGCGCTGAGGTTGTCCCCCAAGGAAAAAGCGGCGCCTGACATGGCCACGCCCAGGACGGCAAAGGTGAGGATCGCGCCCATGGCATCGTTAAAGGCCGATTCACTCATGACGGTTTGTGCCACTTTAGCGCGGACCTTAACTTGGCGGAATACCGGTACCAGCGTGGCCGGATCGGTGGAAGCTATTACCGCGCCCAACAATAAGGCGAAAATGAAGGGCAGATTAAGCAAGTATTGCGCGGCCACGGCGGTTACCGCAGTGCTAATTAACACGCCCAAGGTGGATAAGGACAGCAGGGTAGGCCACACGCCTTTGAGCACGCTCAAACGCACGCTGGCACCACCGTCAAACAAGATGTAACAAGAGCCAAAAATGAGCAACAATTGATTTAATGTGGAATCCACTTTTACATCTATGATGCCCAGCCCAGCGCCGCCTAGCAGCATGCCTGCGAATAAAAATAAGACCACATCCGGTACTTTAATTAGGCGCGCCAAAAAGCCGGTGACGGTGCCTACCCCTAAAATAAGGCCGAGTAATAAAAGCAGTTCTTTGGCGTGCAAGATGCTGGCGGTATTTTCCATGGTAAATTCGCTGTCGAGGTCAGTTTAGCTTATGGCTTGCTTGGTAATCGTCGTCGGCATCGCTGTTTTCTTGTGAACTTTGGGTCACTTCGCGCAACAGCTTAAAAATTTCACGGCTGCTTTTTGGCGGTTTGCCGGCAGCCAGTTCTTTTTGTGCATTGCGCGCCAGGGTGCGCAGTTGCTGTATGTCGGTGAGGGGGTAGAGTGCAATGAATTCGGACAGGGCCGCGGCTTCATTGATGATGCGGTCGCGCCAGCGTTCTAGGCCATGGAAGTAAGCGTTTTCAGCGCTGTGCTTGCCGTCCCAGCGCGCCAGTTGTTCTAGGATAGGCGCGTTGTCTAGGTCGCGCATGAGTCGGCCTAAATACTGTTTATGCCGGCGTATGGCGCCGTTGGCGGTAATTTTCTTGCTGTCCAAAACGGCAGTGAGCACGGCTTCGGGCAGGTCTAATTTCAGCAGCTTATCTTTGGGCAGTTCGGTTAAGCGCACGCCCAAGGCTTGCTGATCATCTGCCTCAGCTTTTAGCTGGGTCTTGCTGATGGGCTCGTCGGCATTTAATTTTGAGGCCAGGTTGGCGTCGTAGCTAAAATCAGTGCCACTGTTTGTCTTTTTGGGTTTCATGTTGCGGTATTATAACAGCCTTGCTGTTTTTAGCATTTTTACTGGGTCGAATTTCGACCCGCACTAGAGCTTAAGTGAGCTTAGATAATCAGAGAAGCACCATGGCCAATACAGGGTTCAGTTACAGTTTGGATGAAATTAAGCAGTTGTCGGAAGACGTGCTTAAGCTTGCAAAAAATCAGGGCGCGACTGCCGCCGAAGCCGAAGTCAGCCTGAGCATGGGGCAGAACGTGTCGGTGCGCTTAAATGAAGTGGAAAACATAGAATACAACCGTGACAAAGGCATGTCGGTCACGGTCTTTTTTGGCCAACAAAAAGGCCATGCCAGCAGCTCGGACTTAAGCTTGGCCGCCTTGCAAGACACCGTGGCCGCTGCCTGCAATATTGCTAAGTACACGGCTAAGGATGCGTATTGCGGCCTGGCTGATGCCGATTTAATGGCACGCACTGTGCCGGATTTGCATTTGCACCACCCTTGGGACATTAGTGTGGATGAGGCCATCGCGCTGGCGAAAGACTGCGAAGCGGCCGCCATGGCGGTGGATAAACGCATCAGCAATTCCGAAGGTGCTAGCGTGTCCACCGGTGAAGGCTGTTTTGCCTATAGCAATAGTCACGGTTTTACTGGCGGTTACCCCACGTCGCGGCATGGCATCAGCTGCTCGGTCATTGCTGAAGCGAGTGGCAACATGCAGCGCGACTATTGGTACAGCACGGCTCGCGCCGCCGATGATTTGCAGTCCGTGACCGACATAGGTCGCATCGCCGGTGAGCGTGCGTTACGCCGTTTACATTCGAAAAAAATCAGCACCTGCCAAGTGCCGGTGTTGTTTGAAGCGCCCTTGGCCAGTGGC
>JACCDV010190182.1_pt1 | contig 16254 bp, 4 predicted proteins | sample 7446131 | NCBI WGS metagenome assembly JACCDV01 (sample SAMN15323448, study PRJNA562643) | freshwater metagenome | isolation source: river surface water | place: USA:Blue River Watershed | collected 2017-08-17 | reverse complement strand
TCTATTATTAAATAATGCCATCTTAATTTACTAATATTTTATAAGATTATTTATCTATTAATAATACATCGCTTATAAACAAAAAATCTATATGATTTTAAATATTTGAAATATTAAAAAGATGTTAATTATCTTTAATAATAAGCTTTATTTTCTCAATAACTATCAAATTGGAAACTATATAGTATTTTTTTTAATTATCTAAATTTATTCTTTCTTAAATAACTTAATATAAACATTTAAATATTTCAAATATTGCTTATAAATTAATCTTATTAGCCTCTATATATAATATTAAACATTTTTTCTACATTTTACTAATGCTTTAAATATTTTATTTTTCTATTATAAATCAATCATCGAATTCAAATTTCTAATATTTATAAGAAAGATTCATGGAAAAATATTAATGAGAAATATAATCAATAATAACAAAATTAGCAGTATATATTTACATTAACTTTTACATCTATTCTTCTTTATTTAAATTTTATAAGTCTTATATTAAATGCTCTTATTTAAATTATATTAAAAAGCTTAATTATTATTTTAAATGGTTCTCATTTAACTTACAATCTTTTAATAAGTCTAATATATGCTAATTATTAATAGCATTTTATAATTAAATTTCCTCTGTTTTTTATTTATCATTAATTTATCCCATAAATATTATATATTTTATAATGGTGTTTTTTGGAAAGGAGGAAGCTTACTCAAAATAAGACATTTATTAATAGTTACGTATAAATCCTCATAATTCAATATAAAATCTGATAAAATAAAATATTGAAACAGTTTTATTAAATGATAAATAATTAACGACTAACATAATAAAAATTATTAAATTCATAATAAAAGATAAAATTCCTTCAAAAACGAAATTCTATTCTTTAATACTATTAAATGAATTATTGGATACAAATAATAATATATTTGTTAATCTTTTTGAAAAATTTCTACTTTCCAGATTGATTAAAATTATTACTATAAAAAACAATCAAAATCTATCAATTTAAGAATGATCTGAAATATGCTTAAATGAATATTATGATAATTAAAGTTTAGAAAATATATAATTTAGCTCTAAGTTTTATTTCTTTCTTTAACAAATGTTAAAATGATGTGATGATAGGTTTTCTCAATAAAATCATAATATTAGTAAGAAATTAAGTAAAATTAAAGACCAACTGTCTTAAAAAGAAGATTTGCTTAATTTTATGTAAGAGAACTTTTAAGATTATGTCAAAATATAAGATAAATCTCAATATTAATATAATACACTTTTACCTTTAAGATAAAATTCATTAAATTTATAAACAAAACTATCTTTTACTAAACAAACAAATCAAGACTAATTTGATCATAATTCATAATATCTAAAAGATTTGATTGACAACTTCATTATAGATTTTCAAGAAAAAGGTTATGCAAATTTGGATAAAAACTATCTAGAATTTTAAATGGGAGAATTTAATGAATTAATAAACTATTTTATATCGAATATAAGTTCTTAAAATTCTTTTAACAATATATAATAAAATTTAAACTTTATATAAGCCATAAGTAATATAATAAATAATAAAGAAGAAGAAAAAGTTAAAGATTAGATGATTTGATAATAAATTGCATTATATGCAAGAAAAGAGTCTATCGGATAATAAGTTATGAATGAATTAAGTGATTATTAATAATAAACTTAAAATAAAAATTGAAAAAATAGTCTATAAACAATATAAGAAGAGTAATAGTTTGAAAATAAAGACTCGATATAGTAAATTAATGAAGAAGAAATTGGTTTAGTTAAAAAAGGCAGTTTTATTAATAGATTAAACTCAATATAAAAAGGGAATTAATCATAAATTAACAAAAGTTAAGATATTAACAATTCTTAAATCAATAAGTTTAGTCTTTTTTGAAGCAATTCAAATTAAGAATAAAATGTAAAATTATAATTTAAGGAATAAAAATAATAATTAAATTTATAAGAAAAAGTCTCTGTTAATAATGATATGGATAATAATGAAGATTTAATAAAATTTGAGTTTGAAATTCCTATTACAACTTCTTAAAAAACAAAAACGAATTTCAAAGACTAAAATAATTAATTCGAAGATAATTTGTCTTTTAACTTTGATGATTTTGATGATAATAAAGATGAATAAGAATAAAACTCTTTTTAAAAAGAGCCTTAAATAGAAATTAATACATCAAAAGATACAAAAGCAGAAATTGACTAAATATAAAGTACTTAGTCAATTAACCTATCTCTGATATCGAAAGAAACTAATTAGTTTATGACTTAAAAACTAAGTACAAAGAATTTTAATACATAATAAATAATTAATTAATAAAATTAGCTTAATTTACAAGAAGAATTTCAAACCTTATAAAACCGTTATAAATTATTAAATGAGTAATATTAAAATCTTCTATAAAGAAAGAGTTCTTAACAGGAGACTTAAAATGTAATTTTTGAATAATAAAACCCATCCTAAATTATATCAATAAATTAATTAGAATATTTTAATGAATAAATTTCTATTGAAAAAAATCATAATAAAGAGTTGATCAAAAATTTCGAAATTTATAAATAAGAATAAAATGAAAAAAATGCTATTAAAGATAATATGATAATAAATTATCAAAAAATCAATGATTAGCTAAAAGAATAAATTTAAGATTTATAAAAATAGAATTAAAACTTAAAATAAATCTGTTTAAACTATAAAGAGCAATTAGATCAATATGAAAATCATACTGATTGATAATTTATATAATAACAGAATATTAAAGAAACAATTCCCTTAAAATCACAAACATAAAACAATATAAAAAGCAATGATTCTAATTAATAGTAAAAAAGCATTAAAAACATTTTAAAAAGCATTTTTAGTTAAAAAGCTATTTCAACTAATAGTTTAAATAACTTATAGTATTTCTAATAATAGGATATTTTAAATGAAGATGATTTAATATAGCTAAAGGCTATTTCTTTATTTGAAAATACATAAATTTAGATTTAAAATTTTCTTAAAATTTAAATCAACTCAAAAACAACATTTAGTAAATATTATGTTGAGATTAATATGGAAATAAGTTATTATTAATTAGATTAAAATATTAAATATAAAAATCATATTATTAGCAATGACTTAATTGAGGTTTAACCAATAATATCAACTTTTTAATAGAAAAATATATAATAACATTACAATTTGAAAATATTAAAAGGATAAAATAATAGATAATTTTATTAGCATAATTTAGTCATTAATTAAAATATGCAAAACTAAAACTATAATCTGTTTATTCCGTTTACTATAAATAAGAGATCTTAATATTTTAATTAAAAAAATTTACCTAATAATTTTTAAGACCTTGAAATAAAACCTTATAAAGTAGAATAGATTTAGCTGAATACGTTGATAATTTAAGATATTAGTGATTTATAAAAGATTTTTCCATATGTTAATACATTAAACAAATTATAGTTATACATTGTTATTGATACCTAAATATTGATAAAATAGGAAATTGTAATTCTTAAAAACAAACAATTATAAATAATATATAGTTTTGAATGAAATCAAGATTTAATAGATTAATATATAGAATGGTTTCATTGGCTTTTTGCATTATAAAAATTTAAAATTGTTATATTTTTTCAATCTTTTTGAATCGAGAGCATTTTATCGGCTTCTCTTTATTTTTTTATAATCTGTATTGGTAAATTTATTTCATCCATTGTTCAAAGTTAAAATTATAATATAAATCCTATTAAGTAAATTCTTTTAAAAAACAATTCTCATTTATATATTCAGTAGATGTGCATAGAAAAGACCAATGGCCAATTTATCCACATTATTAGCATATATACTAATCCATTTCTTATTAATATTTTTTATACATGATAATTATAATATTATTTATATGTTTCCAATAGGGCATCATTTAAATAGCGAATATCCGAATTCTTAATATTCCTTTTAAGTATAGCTCCATTATGAGTGTTTTTCTTAACTAATGCTATTATAAAACTTAACTAAGCTTTAATAAGAATAAATATAAGAGCTTGGGTTTACGCTAAAAAGATCTTAATTGAATTCAAAAGGAAATCCAATATTTTAACAAATATCGGTAACAAGTCTATCTTAAATACCATTAATATAAGAGCCAGCTCCAATTATGAAAAAGTTCTTTAATATATTTCTTTATGTTTATTCGTCATATTATTTTATTATATTTAAGGCCATCTGAGAAACACCCATGATATTAGAACCCATCAAATGAGGTTAAAACAACAACTCACAAGATCATGTTAAATCAGCACCAATATTTAGTTTATTATCTTTACAATAATGATTCAACAATGAAGTACTTGGTAGCTTTAAAGTTAAGTCATAATTTGGACAAATCTCTTTTATTTATTTTTCAACTTTATTGATTTTTTCCTAATATTTCTCTTCATCACTGCTTATCTCAACTAATTCATCATAGTACTCTTAAAGTTAAGCATTTTCTACTAGGAGTTTATTATTAATTATCCCATTCTGCTTTTATATAAGATTTTTCTTCAATTAATTTCAAATTTATTTTAAATGTAAATCATTCTTAATTTATTAAGATTTTTTTATTTTATTCTAATAACAGTTTCTCTAATCAAGTAAAGTATCAATGTATTTCTCAGGATCATCTTTTATTTAATTGAGTAATTATTCCTTCTCTTATCTTTTAATCTGTTTTTATACTGCTCTTTTTTATTTTATTTATAATAGAACTTATAGAAAGTTTTTTCTTCTTTTTTCCTATTAAGATAAATCGTTTTCGTTTTTATCAAATAATTCTTTATATTTTTCACTTATTTAGTTTCCTTGACCTAAATTAAGTTTTTCTTAGATTTTGTTAATTTTAAATATCAATTCATCTTTGTTTTAAAACTTATTTTAATTTAATAATATTTAAGTTTGTTCTTTATTTAGTTAATTACAATCATGTAGCAAATTTTACAATTTTTATAATTACTCTTATAATCTTTAGGTTTAACTTTATTTATTTATTAATTAATCATTAATAATCTTTTATATCTTTTTTTCCATTTCTTATCTTTATTATTCTTAGTTAATAATTTACATTTGTTAAAATTATATATATAAATCTGGATATATTTTATAATCGTAATTAATATTTGGTTTTTATTAATAATATCTCATTTGATTTTTATAGTTGTTTGAAACGAATTTGTTATTATTAAACAATGCACACATTTGTTATTAAGTAAGAGAATTACTAAGATTTTAATATTTATTATTCAGTAATTATAAAAAGTAATTCTATGAGGTTTTTATTCCTATATTATTATAACTCATTTTTTAATAATCAACCTTACCTTTAATATATGGCATTATAATCGTGTTAGTATCTCCTATGTAAATTATTAAAGAATTGGATATTTTTTATTCTGTTAAAATTTTATAATTTGTGGCTAAAAAGTCAACACATGGAGTAAGTTAACCAAACTCATAACATTCAAAAAATAGCTCGAAATTCTCCTATCTTTATTTTTCAGTTACTATAAATGGTTCTGTATATAATAAATTGTCATTTTTCTAAGCTCAAAGTTAGCTAAATAAATAATCATTGAATTCTTCAAATGTTTAACTTTCGTAAATATTTTTATTTTAATCAAATATTGGTTTTGCTTATGTTCTTGATTATATCAAATTGCACTAATTTCCACAATATGTTTCTAAAATAGATTTTTATCTTGTTTTTAACACATTTGATTTGCATATAATTAAAGGTTCATTATTGTTGATATTACCAGCTCAAGTATATGTTCTTCCATAATCTACGACAAATGTTTATTAATCCTAACTTCTTTTATAATCTTAGTTTATATCGAATAAAGGAAGTTCATTCTCATATAAACTTTCCCATAGTATTTATTACTCTTACATATTAATTATAAAATAAAATTATTATTTTTAAGAATTTAGTATTTTTTAGATCATTTTTTGCTTATTTTAAAATTATGTTTAAATGTATATAAACAATGTATTATCTTAAATGACTCACTCTTAATCATCTTCTTATTTAATTTAACTATAAATGTATTTAATTATATTTTCATATAAAAACTATGTTTATCAATCTATAACTTATTGCTTATCAGAAATATTTTTAACCTAAGAAGATAATAAGTATCCTTTATATAAATAAAAAGGAGTCGTTAAAAAATTATTAAAGAAAAAGTCATAAATAATTTGTCAATTTTTTGACCTAATCATATTTAAGTATTTTTAATTATTTTCAATAATTATATTTTAGCTGTTTTCATCCATAAAATCTGTAAATAAATTAATTATAATATTTATATCATATTCTAGTTAGAAATAAACAATCTCTTTTTAATTGTATTTTTTGGAAAAAATTTCATAATAAATATTTATGATTATTTCTAAAATTGATTAATAAATAATATTGGCATATTCTTTTATTTATTGATTTTCTTCTATAAAATTTTATATTTTTATTATTAATTTTTATAAAAATTAAATTAAAACTTATAAGTATTCATTTTAATCTAAAGTAATGATTTTTTCTTAAATATTAAATTGGAATTCAATGATTTAGTCAATTATTCATTTTTCTTATAAAATACTAGATAAATAGTTTTATATGATAAATTAAATTAAAATACTTAGAAAATCATTTTATAGGAATTTATATTTATTATTACTTTCGATAAATTAAGAGATTTTTTATAATATCAAAATTTGATTAACTTTTGACAGAATTATATCAATTTCTTTTAATTAAAATGTTTATACCGTTGTTTTTATATAATTGAAGAATGCTCCACCCGTTTCTTAGCTTAAATCTATAATTTACTTATTTAAATACTGAAAAAATTATCTGATTGATTAATATTTTTTTCTTATTATAAATAGAGAATGTAAATTAATTATTTCATTTTAACTTAATAAAGATATATCTTTGTTTATACTAAAATCTAATAAGGAAAATAAATACTAAGTTGGTAATAAGCTTATTAATATATCAAAAATAGAAAAACTAATTAAATTTGAAACCATCAATAGTTGATTATCTATAATATCTTAATCAAAATATTGTAGAAATTGAAATAGTCTTATTTGATTTATTATAAAATTGTTCTTTTTATCTACTATAATAGATTATTAATCATTTATATAGTTAAAAAGGTTGTTTTTTGTCATAAAATTAATTCCTTTAAAATCTGTTTTTATTTATTCATTGAAATTCTAAATTTTTTAGTTTATCATATCAATTTCTTCAATATTTTATAAATTTTATTATGAAATCATATCTAATATTAATTTTAAATTAACATTTATTTCTTATTTTTCTTAAATTTACAATATAAAGAAAAATTTTATATAACTTTATTAATTATCATGTATATTATTTTACTTAATTAGAAATTTGATTTTCTCTAATATTTCTTAATATTAAATAAAAGAAATAGAAAACTTTTTAGATTCTATAATAAATATTATAATTTGATTGTAAATATTAAATAAATTTTCTATTTAAATTTCTTAAATAAATCTTATTTTGTATTTTTATAGAATTCGTAAATATTATTTTCTTATTTATTCAATAATATTTTCTTTACTCTATAATAAGCTATCTAATAAGTTTTGATAAACTTAATTTCTATAACCCGACATTAATACATTATTAATAGTAGAATATAATAAAATAACCTATTAATTAAAATCATAAATTAATCATTCTATTTCTTTAATGTTGATAAAATTTATCAGCTTTTAATTATTTTTTTCAATTATTAATTCAACTATTAAATTTATAAATTTTTAAAAAGTATTTATATTACTTAAAAAAAGAAATTAATTTAAAATTTTTATTATCTCAATATTATCAATTAATTTATTTTACATTTATTAAATCAGATACTTTGCTAATATTTATATTATTTTTTATTTTTACTATTTAAAGTGGTATTTTTATTAGTCTATAGAAAAACTAAATTTATTTTAAATAAAAATAAGCTATAAAATTTGCTATTCTTTTATATTATTTTATTCTTATTATATTTCTTTTGTTAATCTTTTATAATATATATTTTATAGACTAATTGTATATTAAATTAGTTATTTAAGAATTATTATTTTTTAATTCAAGTTTTGCCTATTTAATAAATTTTATCTTTTTTGTATTAAAATTTAAAAATTTTTAACCTATAAGCTAATATATCTTCCTTTATTGTTAATTTCTAACATTTAATTCTTAATAGATTAGTTTATGTATCTATTCTACTAAAACAAATAATATAATTTATATTATAACTATTTTTTTAACAAAGCTAATTAATTAATAAGACTATCGTTACTATATCTAATATCCATTAAAAATCCGAAAACATTAAACAAAAAATCATATTTTTTAGTAATAAAAAACCTAAACATTTATTAATCAATTTAATTCATTTTTTCTTAGGTAGTAATTAATATTAATTAAAACTACTAAATAATCTTATTATTATAATAAATTATAGGAAATTCCTTACTAACATCATACTAATTAAAATAACCACTAATTAAGTTCATAATATAAATGAGTAAAAATTATAAAAAATAAAATCATAAAAAATATTTCGATAATTTCTTTATTAAGCTTTAAGAGCATATTTTCTCATTGGGAAGTTATAAACATCTCTCTTCATTACTTTAAGCAATTTTTTCTCTTATTGATGTTTTGTTAACTTTCTTCTTAAGGCTCTGGTGAGTCTTGGTTTTAACTCTTTTGGAAGTTTGTTTAAAGAGTAAGATGTCTTATTAGCTTCATTGTAAAGTTTAATTGATTATCTATTTTAGAAAGCTGTTTTGATAGCATCTCTTTTATTAAGATTGATGATAGTAAGAATTCTAGCAATAGCTTTTCTAATGACACCGATCTTAGCAATGGAGGTTTGGGTTCCAGAAACAACTTTTTTAGTTCTTAAGTTAGCAAGTTCTTTCTTATGCTCCTCTAATATCTCTAAAAGTTCTTCATTAGTTTTGGTTTTTAATTTGAAAGCAAGATATTTCTTATGTTCAGACATGATTTATATTTTTTATAAATTTTAATTAAAAATAAAAAATTATAATATGATTTAAGTGAATTAAGAATTTTAGCTTTAGTAGAGATCAATTGGAGAACATTTTAAGCTTTTGTAAGATGAAATTATTGATTTGGAAAATCATATAAGAGTAGATTAGAGTAATGTATAAAGATATTAGTCTTTAATTTAAAATATTGAGTGTTTAAAAGGTATTTTATATGCTCTTCTTTCTATTAGTAAAATTATAAGACTTATAAATTGTTGGAGTTTTTTCTGATAAAAATTCAACAGAAAAGAATTTATCAATTTCCAGCAACAAATTTGATATAAGCAATTTGGATAATAATTTTTTCCTAAAGGAAAGTCCAAAGGATTTCTCACCTTTTAACATAAAAAGAGGAACATATACAATTCATAGTAAAATAGAAAAAAATAGAATAATTAATCATGCACTAAAGAGTGGTGATATAAGTAAGACTTCAAAGGTTTTTAAGGTTTAGAATAAAAACATAAAAAGATGGATTGATAAATTATGGTAAAAAAGTAATCCATTATTTAAAGAGTTGGAAAATGCATTGAATCAATTCATATAAAAATATTATATTGATTAATAAGAATATCCAAGTGATATTTAGATTAAAGAAAAATGTTTGAGTTTAATATAAAAACATGATCAGATAGAATTCAATCAAAATTGGTTTTGTGATTTTCTTCGCAGTTTACCACATAAGAAAAAAGATAAAGAAAATATGCTTAGCTTTAATCAAATTGTTTAATTATTTCCCAAAACTGAAGTTCCTGGAATTGAGAATATTTTTAATTAAAAAAGTTATAAATTTTATAATTTTTATTACCTGGATTCTACAATATCATCAATCTTTAAAATCATTCTGGTTACTTCTGTAGCTAAAGTTAACGCAGATATACTTACCAAAGCTGGCTGCATAATTTTATGCTCAAGAGAATTATCTACAATTTAACCTGTTCTTGCTTTTAGACCAGAAAACTTTAAATTATGTTAATGCTTTGCTCTTAGTTCAGTCACCACTCAAATTGGATTTAATCCGCAATTAGATGACAAAATATATGGAATTACTTCTAGGGCTTCAGCATATCATTCTATTATCTTTCCCATAAGACCTTATTATGTTTAAGAAAAAGTTTCAAGTTATTTTGATAATTCAATTTCAATGGCTCCACCACCTGCGACTATTTTTCAATTTTTAACCAAACATCTTAATACACAAAGTGCATCATGTAGAGATCTTTCAGCTTCCTCCATAACAAGATTAGAAGAACCACGGATGAGAATATTAGAAGTAGTTGGACTTTCAACATCAATTTAGAAAATCGAAGAACCATCAGATAAAGGAACGACATGAGCAATCGTGGCTTTTGTACTCAGTTTATCACTTGTTAGATTCTCCATATGAGCAACAGGAATACATCCTAATGTTTAGCAAATGAAAGGAATATCAGTTCTTTCAATGTCCTTTAAAACCATAATTTTATTTTTAGTTAAATAATGAATAGCCAAATCATTGACAGCATCTCTGAGAATAGATTTCTAAATAAGAACAACGTTTGCACCTGCTTTTACTATTTGCTTAACGATTTTCATAATATAAAGTCTTTCTTCTTTTAAAATTTAATCGATTTAAGCATAATCTGATATTACAACATTATTCTCCATATTTGTCTTAGGAGAAGAAATACAGAATTATAAAACTGCTATTTTTGGATTAATTACTTTGCTTATAGAACCAGGAGCGCTAACAGGCATTTTATTAGTAAAAATCACTCCTTTAAATAACTGAATATCCTCCAGAGTACCACCTAATTTTTAATGAATTTTTATGTTATTCAAATCTACATTATTGGCCGTCTTAAAATCACATATGCTTTTAATTGCTTCTAATGCTATAGGGGCTAGCTCAGTAGCATTTTAGCTTATGATTTTTGATGATAAAGATGTCTTTACACATTAAAGCAATTTTTCATCATCATTCAAGTCAATTTATATTCCAAGTTAATCTATAATATTTAAAGATTAATTCAAAGCTAAAGCAAATCCATCTGATATTCTTGTTGGATGAATACCATACTCTAAAAGACTTTATGCTGCTTCTAATAGAGCACCAGATAGAATTACTACTGAAGTTGTTCCATCCCCCGCCTCAATATCCTAAGCCTTTGATGTTTATATAAGCAATTTAGCTGTTGGGTGAAAAACTTATAAATTTTTCAAAATGGTTGCTCCATCATTAGTAACAATCAATTCTCCCTTTTATGTCTCAATGAGTTTATCCATTCCTTTTGGACCTAATGAAGTCTTCATTAAGTCAGCTATGGAAATCGCAGCTCAAATATTCTGAATTCTTGTATCTTCTTATCTTTAAGATTTATTCTAAGTTTCTCCTTCAACTTTCTATGTGTTGTTATTTTCCGTCATTTATAATAATAAAAAATTATACTGAAAAAGTTCTATATTTTGTCAAATGTAATTTGGATGTATTTGTTATAGATTTGATTAATAATGCTGGCAGGATACATCAACCATTAAGAAATGCCTAAGAAGAAAAGAGGAAGACCTTTAAAAAATGCAAAATAAATGTCTTAAATATCAACTGTAAACTCTTTTAGCAACTTTGATCAGAGCATTTCTTGCTTTTAAAAAGAAACAAAAAAGATGGTTTTGAAGAAAAAGGATTAAAAAGATATAAAAACAAAAGATTTCAGCTTTAAAGAATTAAATGAGACTGGATTTTAGCAGAAGTTTCCTTACCTTAAGGATATTCTCTGATTTACTAAGTTTTAAGATTATGATTATATTTAGCCTGCCCAATTTTAAAAATCTGAAGCTAATTAGCAGTTCTTAAAATTGGGTTTTGAAATTATAATAAATTTGGTTGATTGATTTTCTTTATAACAAAATACAGGATTAATTGCCTATTATATTCTGGATCGTTTTGTTATGAATCAAATTAACAAAAAAAGTTGTAAAAAAACAAAAAACTACAAAAGTGCAAAAAATCCCTCCACAGCTGATCAGCAAAACTCGGATTCTTCAATGGAATCTAAACTTAATGAAAAAGACATATATTAATATAGCAAAGCTAGTTTTTTCATTGCTGCAAAATTTAATGAAATTCATTGGCCAAGTATGAACGATATATTTGATGGAATTTCGTAGTAAAAATATAATCTAATTGAATATGAGTTGTTAAAAATTTTGGATTTCAAAGTTCCAAATCCAAATCATTATTTTTACATCGAAATTTTAGTTAACATTTTTACTGTAACAAAAGCTTAAGAAAATCAAATTTGAGAGTCTTTAAATAGAAACGTTGGAAAGCAAAATTTTTTCGCACTTTGTCCAAAGATTGTTTCTGTCTTTCTTTTTTCGCATGTATTTTAAAATGATAATGATTCAGAAAACGTTTTAAAGGTCATTTGTGACTTGTTTGAGATTTCGTATTAAGAAATATAATGACTAAAAATCATTCAAAGTGTTCTCATGTAATAATATAGTTTTAAACAATAAAATTTAATACTTCAACAGCCCAGATAGCTCAGTTGGGAGAGCATAAGACTGAAGATCTTAGGGTCGCTGGTTCAATCCCTGCTCTGGGCATTTTTTACTAATTTTTATTTATAAATGGAGAATAAAGAATTCGATTATAATGCAGAGTTTAACCTAGAAAGTCTTATGTAAAAAGAATAAGACAAAAATAGCTCTTTAGGAGATCTTTCTTAGGCGATTGATTTGCTAAAAGAGATTTAGAAAATAAGACAAGAAGATCCTAATGCAAAACTAATTTTTTCTTATACATCTAACATTATCTCCAGTGGTCATAGAGAAGTAATTCGGTATTTATGCGAGCATAAAATGGTTGATTGTGTAGTTACTTCTTGTGGAGGAATTGAAGAGGATTTTATCAAATGTTAAAATAACTTTTACAGAGGAAAATTCATTAATGATGACCATAAACTAAGAATGAATGGAATTAATAGAACAGGAAATATGTATGTTCCAAATAAGAATTATTGTGATTTTGAGGAATTTCTAAATCCTATTGTAAGACATATGGCTTGAAAATAAAAAGAAACTTAAGAGATTTATACTGCTTCTAAAATCATTAAAAAGATGGCACAAAAAATTAATAATAAAGAATCCATATATTACTGGTGTTATAAGAATAATATTCCCGTTTTTAGTCCTGGTATTGTTGACGGCTCTGTTGGAGATGTTCTTTTCTTCAGCTGTTATAAATATCCCTAATTAACGTTAGATGTAATGTAGGATCATTTTGACCTATGTGATTTTGTAAGAAATTCAAGTAAATGTTTTGCCTTTGTTTTAGGTGGAGGATTTATTAAGCACTGGGTTCTATAAGCTGGGTAATACAAAGGAGGATATGACTCAGTTGTTTTGATTAATGATGGATTGGAGCACGATAGATCTGATTCAGGTAAGACAATTTAAGAAGAGATTAATTGAGGATATTTAAAGGATAATTAAAAACATATAAAAGTATTTGCCGAAGTAAGTCTTGTTTTTTATATGATTGTATCTTTGCTCATTAAGTAATTTAAATCAATAATTTATTAAAGTTTTGATGTAAGCCAGTCAAAGGATTCTTTTATTCCTGTTTTCTTAACAACAGAACCCATGAAAAGTTTAACAGGCTTTCCATTTAGCTCTGTTAGAATCTATGTTCCAAAAGATGATTGTTGTTTTAAATTGAAAAGTTAAAGAAGTTCGTCTTCGGATCTTGCTTCTCTTTTATCTATCTTGTTACCGAATATAACAATCGGGATGTTTTTTAATTCTTCGCTTTGTAGAATTTCTTATAATTCCTTTTTAGACTCCTCGAATCTTGTATGATCAGCTGTATCGACGATATAAACGATTCCATTTATGTTTTAAAAATGCTGTTTCCATATTTTTCTCATAGCTTAATGACCTCCTAAGTCAAAAACCTTAATTATGACGTTGTTTATCTTCACACTTTCAGCATGCTCATGTTTGGTAGGTTCTAATTAGGTAATTCTTTAAGTTGTTAAAAGTGTTAATAGTGTAGACTTACCCGCATTGTCTAAACCAAGAAAAACAATACTTGCATTTTTCTTAAACAATCCTAATCATTATAGTAAATTTCTGAAGTAATCTAGAATAGCGACCATTAATTTATATTTTATAATTTTAATGATGAATATAAAAATTTGATTAATTTTTTTAATTTGTTTTAGTGGATTAGTTTTAGTTTACTTTTATAAGAGAATTTAAGATATGAAAAGTTTATAGCTAAATATGAAAGAGAATTTTACTTTTATTGATTTGCTGAATAGGTTATAAAATAATTATGTTTTTTCTGGCTAATGGAAAGATACATCAGGAATGATTAATATTTCCTTGAAGTAAATTAGCAGTAATTAAGGGATTGCTTTTTTAGAATTTTTTAAAGATAGAAATTCTTTACTTAAAGAAAAAACTGTAAACTCTGATTAATTCTCTTTTATTGTTTTACTTTAAGATAAAAAACCAAATTTAAATTATTAAAATTACTTTAGGATTTAAGAGAAGATTTTATCTGAGAAAATTGACAACTTTACTTTATAATAGAAAATAGAGAATTTTTGATTTATTAAAAATTCTAAGGAACCAAAAGGTAAATTAAAAAGTTTGTATTTTTGATATTTCTTTAAAAGCTTAGATTGATAAATTCTTATAAAATAAATTTCTAAACTAACTGATTTTTGATTTAAATATAAAATCAGATTCGGATTTTTGTTAAATGAATCTTGAGATGAGTTTTTCTTTTGATGAAAATATGTTTGTTAAGTAAGGATGTTATTTGCTTTTAATCACTATAGTTTTCTTTTTTAATGATATTTTCAGTTTATTTTTTATAATAAAATGATATTGAAATATTAGTCATTTTATTAAGACATAATCATTGTTCTTTTGGATTGGAACTTGCTTTTATAATATTTTAGCAATTTTAATGTTATTTTCATAGGAAATAAAACTGTATTTTGGTTAATTTGCAATGATTATAACAATCTCTTTTCATTTTATCATTCTAATGATAAGTATTTAATTTATAATAAATCCAATAATAATGAATTAAATATAAATTAATGGTTAGATTAATAGTGTAAGAGATTAACAAAGAGCTTTAAGTATTGTTCATTGGTAAATGTTTGTATTCAATTTTATTAGTTTAATAAATAGCTTTACTGATTAGTTAACTTAATATTCTTTTTATCTATTACCTTTTATTATGATTCATCAAATTGCCTTTTAAACTAAAAATAATAAAAAAATCATGTGTAATAAAAGTATTACTTTTTATATGATATTTTGCTGATTAGTGTTTTTAGTAAATTAAAAAGATTTTAGTTGATTTATAGACTTATTAAGGAGAAATTGATTAATGAATGTAAATGTATATAATTGTTAGCATTTGTTTATTAATTACAGGTTTTATTAGTTTTTTACAAAGTATTAAAAACCCTAGAATTTTTAAATGATTTTATATTAATGATGAAAACTATAATTATTTTATTAATATTGATTAGCTGAATAAGGATTAATTAGAAACTTAATGTCCAATATGTTTTTGCTAAATTAATAATTTTTAAGAAGAATAGGAGAATTAGTATGAAGAATAATTATCAGAAATCTACTAAAGTTTATCAATTAATTCTGATAATTCTATTATGAAAACACCTTGTTAGCATTTGTTTCATAAATCGTGTTTGATAAAATCATTTGAATATAGAAATACTTGTTCAGTTTGTAGAAAGGAATTACCTATTTTACTATAATAAATTTCTTGATTATAATTTTAAATAAATTAGGGTTAATAAATGATTTTATAATAAAATTCTAAATATTATTAGTTTTTTTATTATATTAAAGATAATTATAAATCTATTGCTTATATAAAGTTAAATATATTTCTAATCTATTAAGTAAATTTTAATAATTTTTATTTACCTTAAGTAAAATATTAAATAAATATTAACAATTAATAATTAGTTTTTATATTCAGTAATTAAATTATAAATATTTTATTTATTAATTATTTGATTAAATTTTGATTAATTAAAATTACTAAATCATTCTATCTAAATCCCTT
>JACCDV011278786.1_pt1 | contig 16256 bp, 16 predicted proteins | sample 7446131 | NCBI WGS metagenome assembly JACCDV01 (sample SAMN15323448, study PRJNA562643) | freshwater metagenome | isolation source: river surface water | place: USA:Blue River Watershed | collected 2017-08-17 | reverse complement strand
TATCGCACCGCATCATGGAACGTCAATCACAACTGCGTAAAGATGGCCGTTTACCATGGTTACGTCCTGACGCTAAATCACAAGTCACCATTAAATACGAAAACGGTAAACCAAGTGCCATTGATACAGTGGTTGTTTCAACACAACACGCACCCGAGATGGAACTTAAAGACATCCGGGAAGCCGTGATTGAAGAAATTATCAAGCCAACACTGCCTAAAGAACTCATCAAAGGCGACATTAAGTTCTTAGTGAACCCAACCGGTCGTTTCGTGATTGGTGGACCACAAGGCGATTGCGGCTTAACTGGCCGTAAGATCATTGTTGATACTTACGGCGGTGCAGCTCCTCACGGCGGCGGCGCATTCTCTGGTAAAGACCCTTCTAAAGTAGACCGTTCAGCAGCTTACGCAGGTCGCTATGTGGCTAAGAACATTGTTGCAGCAGGCTTAGCTTCACGTTGCTTAGTGCAAATCTCTTATGCGATTGGTGTGGCACAACCTACGTCCATCATGGTCGAGACTTACGGTACAGGCAAAGTATCAAACGAAGTCCTCACAGCCCTGGTACGTGAACACTTTGACTTGCGCCCTAAAGGCATTGTGAAGATGCTCAATCTCTTACGTCCAATTTACACCAAGACAGCGGCTTACGGACACTTCGGTCGTGATGAACCTGACTTCTCTTGGGAAGCGATTGATAAAGCGGCGGCATTGAAGGCTTCTGTTTAAATATCTTAAGACTATAAACAATTTATGGAATTTAAAATGGGTATTGAGAATTGTAGAATAATAGATTTACCAAAAATTAGTGACGGTAGAGGAAATCTAAGTTTTATTGAGGGTTCTGTTCATGTCCCCTTTGAAATAAAGCGTACTTATTTTTTGTATGAGGTCCCTGAGAAATCTGAGAGAGGTTCACATGCTCATAAAAACTTACATCAATTTATTTTAGCAATTTCGGGTAGCTTTGATGTAACTCTTGATGATGGCCTTGAAAAGAAAAAATATCACTTGGACACTGCAAGCGCTGGATTGTATGTTTGCCCAATGATATGGAGGCTGCTTGATAATTTTTCATCAGGATCTGTTTGCTTAGTATTAGCATCGGATTTCTATTCTGAAACAGATTATATTCGCAACTATAGCGATTTTATTTCTAGGTGTAATGGTAAGGATAACTCATGAAAGTTCCCTTTTTAGATTTAAATTTATTACATGAATCTATAAGGGGTTCGCTTGACCAAGCATATCGTCGTGTGATGGACTCAGGCAATTTTATTATGGGATCTGAACTAGAGGCATTCGAGTCCGAGTTTTCTGAATATTGCGAAACAAAGTATTGTGTAGGTGTTGGCAATGGTCTTGAAGCAATTCATTTATTACTTAAGGCGTATGATGTAGGGCCGGGTGATGAGGTTATAGTTCCTTCTAATACATTCATAGCAACTTGGCTTGCAGTCAGCGAGGCTGGTGCAATACCTGTGCCTGTTGAGCCTGATATTGTTACCCATAATATAGATCCAAGTCTTATAGAAAACTCTATTACCAAGCGTACCCGTGCAATTATACCTGTTCATTTGTATGGTCAGCCCGCAGATATGGATTCAATTAATAAAATTGCTGGCGAGCATAATTTAATTGTTATTGAAGACGCTGCTCAAGCACAAGGCGCTCTTTATAAGGGACGTAAGGTAGGTTCATTGGGACATGCCGCAGCTACGAGCTTTTATCCAGGTAAAAATCTTGGTGCTATAGGCGACGGCGGCGCTATTTTGACTAATGACTATACAATTGCTGCAAAAGTTAGAATGTTGCGTAACTATGGTTCGGTAATTAAATATAATCATAATATTATTGGTTACAATAGTAGGCTTGATGAAATTCAGGCTGCGTTTCTTAGAGAAAAGCTTAAAGTGCTTGATGAGTGGAATAATTCCCGCAGAGAAGTTGCAATTAAATATACTACTATCCTTTCGGACTTGGAGATTTCATTACCTTTTGTGCCAGATTATGCAGATCCTGTTTGGCATCTTTATGTTATTCGCAGCAATCATCGTAATAAGTTGAGAGACCAATTAGAAAAAAATGGTGTTTCTACCGTTGTTCACTATCCGACACCTCCGCATAAGCAAGAATGCTTTTCAGCATATAGCAACATAAAGCTTCCTATTGCAGAAAAGCTTGCTGATGAAGTTTTGAGTTTACCTATTTCACCTGTTTTAACTAGTCTTGAAATAGAATATGTTCGAAAATGCTTAATAAATTTTCGGGAATATAATTAAAGAAAGGTACTTTTGGGCACTTCTGGATATAATTCTGTTCGCTCGTTAATAAAATGCGCTGAAAAATCTTTGAATGATGGCAAGGTTAATAATGCTTTGCTTATGATTCACGATTTTGTTGAGAAAATAATTACAGAACCTTTATGTACCGCGCAGGTATTCTCATCATTTGATTTAGATGGACTTTGTTTGCGTATTGGCCGCCATGCTCTGAGTTGTCTACATGAATATTCAGCAAGTATTTCCCAAGATATAAAAAGAAATGCAAAACAAAAAACAGTATATATTGTAAGTCGATTACAATCAGCGGGAGGTCACTCGCGTTTGATACATGATTTCATTCGTAATCAACCAGATAAGGATCACTTAATTTTATTGACTGGTGTAGGAGGGCCATCAGAGGTAGCATTTTTTAAGTCTCGCTTTTCTAGTGAAATAAATGTTGAGTTGCTTAGTGCACCTAAAGGTGATTTTTATGCACGCTTGTTATGGTTGCAAAGTCAATTAGTTACAGCCAATCCTGAACATATTCATCTCTTCAATTCTCATCAAGACAGTATAGCTGTTTCGGCTATCGTGCCGGAGTTATCTTTTCCAACAAGTTTTTATCATCATTGCGACCACCACTTGTCTCTGGGTGTGCACATTGGTCATGTCCGCCATATTGATTTACACCCAATGGGATATCATTACTGTCGCGAAAAATTAGGTATAGAAAATCGTTATTTACCTATGACGTTTGATGATTTGGGTATTATGTCAGATGAAGATTTAAAAAGTGATGCACTAACTACAGCTACTGTAGGGCGTTCTAGTAAAGTTGAGATTCCTTATTATGTTAGTTATATCGATCTCATACCCAAAATTCTTAAGGTTACAGGCGGTAAACATGTTCATGTAGGTAAGTTGTCGGCATATTCTCGTTTAAAAATTCGTAATCAATTGCGTAAGCTTGGTATTAATCGGGATAGATTTGTTTATTTTGACTGGACAGCAAGTGTATGGAAGTCTATGCAGGAGCATGGTGTCGATTTATATATCAATTCATTTCCTTATGCTAGCGGACTCACGCTTATCGAAGTTATGGGGGCTGGGATTCCTGTGGTTATGCACCAGCATATATATTCAAGAACATTAAGTGCATTGGAAATGTCTTATATAGAGGCTTTCTGCTGGACTGCGCCAGAAGATTTATTGAAGCATCTTGCATCCATAGACCGTAAAACTCTTGCCTATGAAAAACATCTTGCAAGGGCTCAATATGAAAAATTTCATCAACCTGAAATTCTTAAGACTTATTTGAGTGACCACGACTCAATTTTATCGATTGTTCCTCCTCCAATGAGAAAAACATTTCATTATCATTATGATGAATGGGCAGCTTTGATTGAATCACAAGTAAGTTTTTCTAAGCTTTTGTATCGATTAGCTTACCGTTCTTGGTTGAAAATTCGGACATAATTATGTATTAAATTACCTTATTTACAGCCTACTCTGATGGCGAGTAAATCTTTATCAAGGTCAATCTACTATTTTAGGAATAATTTTTGATGCATCGATTTTATAGAAGGTTTGTTTCTTTATGAGCTTTAAAGTATGGAGTTTTTTTTCTGAGATATATAAATTTCGTTATGCTCTTTCGCAGCTAGTTATTCAGCAGTTGATATTGCGATATAGACGAACAGCATTAGGATATTTATGGACACTAATAAATCCATTGATGATGATGTCTGTTATGGCTGTAGTGTTTTCAAGCTTATTTAAAAGTGATTTAAAAACTTTTGCAGTATTTTTGTTTGGCGGCATGATTCCCTGGACATATTTTAGTTCTGTAGTTGCACAGTCAAGCTCTTCGTTAATTAATAATGAAGGGTTGATTAAGAAAATCTATATACCTAAAGGAATTTTTCCATTGAGTATAGCTTTAGGGTTAATGATAGATTCCCTTCTATCATTTATTGCATTATTTTTCATTATCTTGGCAGTCGGAGGGTCTCTATCTTGGGGATTGCTATTTTTGCCATTTAGTTTTCTACTTCTATTTTTATTTGCATTTGGCGTGGGTTTAATTTTATCGATTGCAACAGTTTTTTTTCGTGATTTTCAACACATAATTAATATTGCATTACAAGGTTTGTTTTTTTTAACACCAATTCTTTATAAGCATGAACATTTAGATGGGAAGCTTGGATTGTTAATTTCACTTAATCCAGTTACACCTTATATTTCTCTATTTAGAGCACCCCTTGTTGATGGTTCTTTTCCCGACATTAATATCCTGATTCAAACTGCTGCAATTTCTCTTCTAGCCTTGCTAATTGGTTTGTTTGTTTTCTTGAGCCAAGATAAAAAAATTATTTTTAGGATGTAATGAATGTCGAGTATTCAAGTTAAAAATCTAACGATAAAGTTTCGTTCATATAATGATCGAGCGCCTTCCTTGAAAGAGTATTTCTCAAGTATATTTAAGCGTGGTAAGCCTGCTGGGCATAACGATTATTTGGCTGTTAATCATATGTCTTTTGATATTAAGCCAGGTGAAAGGCTTGGTATTATTGGAAAAAACGGTGCTGGCAAGAGTACTCTTCTTAAAGCTATATGCAGAATTTATGAGCCATCTGAAGGTGAAGTAATAATAAACGGAACTGTCGCACCGATGTTAGAAATAGGTGCTGGCTTTCATCCGGAATTTTCTGGTAGGGAGAATATATATTTGAACGGTGCTATTCTTGGATACACTAAGGAACAATTAAAAAAAATTGAGCCTGAAGTTATTACTTTTGCTGAGCTGGAGGATTTTATCGATACTCCAGTGAAGTATTACTCAACTGGAATGTATATGCGTTTGGCATTCTCTCTCTCGACAGCAATAAATCCAGATATATTAGTTCTAGATGAAATTTTTAATGGTGGAGACGCTAAATTTCTGGAAAAGGCAAAGAAACGAATGTACTCATTAATTGATCAAGCAAGTATAGTAATTATGGTTTCACATGATCACGCGTTAATAGAGTCATTATGTAATAGAGTTATTTGGATCGATCATGGAAAGTTGATTGCTGATGGCCCGCCAGAAAAAATTGTGCCACGATATTTAGCATCATAAGTAAGAATTAGATTGAAGATGCCCAAATTTAAAGTTGTGATTAAACAAGTCTTAACTTCAGAAGTTGTAATCGATGCAGAAGATGCCGATGTAGCTAAATCATTAGCTCTTAAAGATTTCAATAATAAAAATAAAAATAAAAATAAAAGTTATTTCTATGAAGTAAATTACTTTGATGGCATTACTGCATGGAAGCCTAAGGACACTTTTAAAGCTAAATTAAATGAAGCTAATTTCTTAAATAGTAATTTGACTGAAACCAATGATATTTTTTTGATGCGACTAGCGAAAAAAATATCAAACAGTAAATTCTATGGTCGTTTTATTCGGCCTTCACCACAATTAAGATCATTATCTTTTTATATATATAATTTTTTGAGTTATCTGACCACATTTACAATCAGATTGTACTATTGCCGCAAATCTTTTTTTAAATGGGTTGATTTGGTAAGCCTCAAAGAGTATATAAAAAAGAATCGGATTGTAAAAATTGTGGTGTGTAATCAATCAACAGTCAGCACACCTAAGCCTATAACATTTCCTGCTGGGGAAATAGAATACTTGTCCAATCATAAAGAGACTTACAATTCGGATTCAATTTATATCGCAAAAATAGATGACGCTCGAGTTTACGGTAAAAGCAATATAGTTTTCACTAGTCAATCCGCCATATATCATGATCTGATTAATTTCGAAAATGATTTAATTGCAGAGGAGTATTCAGCATTTTGTGAAGTGGATGTTTCTAAAATGCGCCTTCGATTCAAGAAGGTATTTTCTGAACAAATAGATATTATTCCATTTGCGGCATCATTTACCGATGCGTGCTCATCAAATTATGCGCACTGGCTTACCGAAGTTCTTCCCAGGATTGCTGTGTTTTGTAATCTGGATGAATTTAAACATATTCCACTTATAGTAGATCAGTTACCTCATTCTAATTTAATTGAATCTTTAGCTGTAGTTGCTAAAGGTCGTAAGATTTATTTTATCAATGAAAACAATAATTTATTTGTTAAATCACTTTATCTAACATCTGTTAGTGGATATGTACCCTTTGATCGTCGTAACCAAAGCAATTCAAGTTTAAATGGAGGAACTTTTAATCCATATGCGTTCAGTCTATTACGGACTAAACTGTTTGATGAAGTGGCTAAGTTGCCAAAGGTAAATTATCCGAAAAAAATTTACGTGCGACGTCGGTTAGGATCAAATAAAAGAATTAAAAATGGTGTTGATTTAGAGGAGATTATTCATGCTCAAGGTTACGTAACTGTGGAAATGGAGGATCTGACTTTTTTACAGCAGGTAATACTCTTTAGTAATGCTGAGAAAATTATATGCTCTTCAGGATCCGCGTTAAGTAATTTGATATTTGCCGATTCTAAATGTGATATACGAGTCCCTATAATTAAACATCGTTATGCAAATTACAGCTATTGGCAAAATATAGCTTCTGCTTGTGGCAACTCCATTAATTACATATTTGGCGATGATGATTTAACATTTTCGGATGTTCATTCCGATTTTTCTTTTGATTTTAATTTATTGTGAAACCTTTTTAAGATGTATCATTTTTTATTTATATGCTTAAACAACTTACTCTAACCTTGAATGATAAATATGATGTTTGTTTAAATCATTTTTATCCATCTAAGAGAAATCATCTTTTTAATGAGCCTGACTATTTTAATCTTCACTCATCGTCTAGCCAGGATGTTTACGCGCAATTGGTTCGCCGAAGTGATTTCAAAGTTTTTGCTACTATTTGTTTTTATGAAGATGCTCCAGGTTTTTTCTTAAGTCCTATTAGAGGTACGTTTGGCAGTGTAAGTCTTAATGAAAATCTTGATTTTCTAATTTTGGATAACTTTTTAACGGTCTTGGTTCGTTACTTGATTTCAAATGGTGCGAGGGAGTTGCGTATAAAATGTGCACCTAGCAGTCATGATAACGTATTATTTTCTAAACTATTTAGCATATTGACTAGGAATAATTTTATTACAGAGTGTATTGATGTTAACTATGATCTTTTAATTAATGATCGAAATTTCATTGATATTATTGATTATGGCAATATCAAAAGAATGCGCAAGATGCTCAAGTGCGGTTTTGTTGCAGAAAAGGTTTGTAATGCATCACTATGTCAAGTCCATCGAGTTATAGCGGAAAACCGTACTAGACTCGGTGTTGTTGTATCTATGTCGGAAGATCAATTGAGAAATATGATCGATATATTTCCTAGTAGAGTTCATCTATTCGCAGTATATCGGGATATCCAGCGAACGGAAATTCTTGCGTCTGCAGTTTGTATCGCAATAACCGATTCTATACTTTATGTTTTATATTGGGGTGATGTAGCAGATATGGGTAGCTTTAGTCCTGTGGTGTTGTTGGCTAAGACTATATATGAGTATTGCCAAGAGAATGGCTTTGAGTTGCTAGATGTTGGAATTTCAACCCTTAAAGGTATTCCTAATTTTGGATTGGTAAAATTTAAGCAAAATCTTGGTTTTGTTGAGTCTCTAAAAGTTGAGTTTTGCACTAAAGCCAGTTAAAAAAATTTATTTGGAGGATATGTTGAAATCTAGTTTAAATTGGGTTGTGTATGGCTCTGGTTTGTCAGCCTTAATTCTTGCTGAGCGTTTGGCAAGTTCTGGCAAAAAGGTTATTTTGTTGAACCCAGCTAAATCATGGGGAGGCATATTTGGGGGTCTTAAAATAGGTGATTTAATTTTTGATGGTGGGATGACCAATTTTGAATTTGACCTATTTGGTGAGCCTGAGAACGATATAACAAAGTATTCTCCAGATAACAAAAGCGATATCGGTAAATACGTTCACTTTGTTCAAAGTTATCTTGGTAGATTTGCTGAGCTTCATAAAATCCTAAATCCATGCATGATTCATAAAGAGGTTTTTACTTCTGATATGATAATTAGTAATCAATTTGATGTTTTAAAGCTTTTGTCGCAAGAAGATCAAAATCTTATACGTTCAGAATTGGAAATTATTGTAAATAATCCAAATAAATTGCATCCTAAGTTTAAATATAACAATGATTCTCTTTTGGAAAAATTTTCATTTGAAATTGTCTCTAAAGCTAACCACGGTGTTACTTTTCATGATTTATTTATAGAACCTTTATTTCAAAAAGTTCTTGGAATAGCAACTGGAGAAGTTCCTGGAATTTTTCATCGGAATGGGTGGGCACCCTTGTTCTATCCGGAAACTTTATTAAGTCAATTTAGTAAGAGACCGCAAAAACTGAAACCAACATTGTTTCATTATCCTGCCGATCCAAATTTTGGTGCATTTATTGGACGAATCCTTGCTCATGTCCAAGAAATGCCTAATGTAAAAATATTTAACATGGTTAAAGATGTAACTGTCGATAGTTTGACAAAGTGCGTTTCTACAGATCAAGGTAATTTTAATTATGAGCGTTTGGCTTGGGGTGGAGATTTAACACAACTTCATTCAACTGATGAAATTTTATCTGCCCTTTCACCAGTTAAGCGCTCTAGTTTAGACATTTTTTTCTTAGAAGTGGATGCTATTGGGGTTACTAAGCCATTTAGTGTTTTGATAGACCCAGAAAATAAATCCCCATTTTATCGTGTAACGAATCAAACAATTTGTCATGGCATCGAATCTAAAAAGCATCAAATTATTCTTGAATGTAACTCAAAGAATTGGGATGGGAGTAATCCTAATAGTCAACTAATATTTGATGCTTCATTGAAACGTTATGGGATTGATCCAGCTTATGTTGTATCTTGTGTACATAAAAATTTCGCAGGAGCACTTGTGATTCCGTCTGTTAAGAATTGGCGTGAGTTTGATTTATTAAGAACTGCTACAATTGAAAAATTTCCGGAAATATATTTGATGGGTTTAAGTAGCGGTTATATATCCGTTACATTAAATGATCATATTATTCAAGCATTGAAAATTGCACACCTTGAAGGAGTTTCACTTGGTTATTAAAGTAGATAAAGACACACTTAATGTTATCGCAAGCCAATATCATCTTAATGAAAAAATTTCTGACAAAGAGTTTGATCTTAAATTTCATAGCCTTTGTTTTGAATGGGTTAATTCATTAATGAAACCTGGGAGTAGCGTTTTAGAGATGGGCTATGGTGAGGGTAACGTAACACGTCAGTTGTTAGCAGCGGGAATGAAAGTTGACATTATTGAGGGTGCAGAACTATTGGCTAAAAATGCGCAAAAAAAATATGGTGATTCAGTCAAGGTTCATCATGCTTTGTTTTCGGAATTTAAGCCGGATGATGATTATGATGTAATTTTGGCCACCAATATTCTTGAACATGTTGATGATCCAGTTGACACTTTGCAGTCTATTTATCGCTGGTGTGGAGATTCAACAAAAGTTGTTCTGACTGTGCCGAATGCGGAATCAATTCATCGTCGATTAGCAGTTTTGATGAATATTCAACCTAAACTTGACACGCTTAGTGAGCGTGATCATTTGGTTGGTCATATGCGTGTTTATGATTTGAATCTTTTAACACAGCAGGTTGTTGATGCTGGTTTTGATATTGTTGGGCAAAAGGGCTTTTTGCTTAAAGTCTTACCTAATTCTTTATTAAAAGGTTTATCTGCTGAATTGATTGATGCTTTGTATTTAATCTCAGATCAAATCGATATACGCTATCTTGCAGATATTGGCGTAATTTTAAAGAAGAGATGAAGAAAGTTTAGTACTCTAAATTTTTTTGAGAAAATTAATGACCAGCCTAAGTCAATTAGAATATGTTGATGGTTTTGTAATTAAACCTGATGTTTTTTATTCACCTAGCTATCGGATTAGTCCTTTTCGAACAGAGGACATAACAAGGAATATTCTATTGCCGTCATTTGTTGATGTCAGTGCTTATTTCAATGAAAAATTCTCAGGGCGTGATTGGTGTTTTACTGAATGTGGTAAAGAAGGTATCGCTCTGGCTTTAAGTGCTTTGCATCTAAGTCCTAAAGATTGTGTGACCATTCTTACTACAAGTGGAAATTCTTATATTAGTGGTTGTGTGACAAAGGAAATTGAAAAAATTTGTAGTTGGTCTCGAGAATTTGAAGATAATACGGCCGCAATTTTTGTAAATCATGAATTTGGATACCCTTTTAGAGATTTGTCTGATTTGAAGCGTTATGGTCTTCCTATTATTGAGGATGCTTGTCACTCTTATCTAGCTAATACACCATCAGGCGATATGGGTTTGGTTGGTGATTTTATTATATATAGTCTTCCTAAAGTTTACCCCTTGCAGATGGGAGGCATACTTTCTTTTGATTCAAGTTACAAAATTCAAAGCAATGTCTCCGTGGGTGGGGAGCTTGATTTGTATTTGAATAAAGTACTTTCATACTATTTGCCAAGTTTGAACGAAGCTAAAGATCGTCGTTTAGCGAATTACTATGGTTTATCAAAACGATTTTCTCGTCTCGGTTGTTATCCAAGATTCGATCTTTTAGAACATGATGTACCAGGCGTCTTTTTGTTTTCCGTTCCAGTCGATACGGATCTTGTTGCTATGAAAGAATATGGATGGCGGCATGGGATTGAATGTAGTATTTTTTATGGAGAAGAAGCTTTTTTTATTCCTATACATCAGCGGTTAAGTGATATTGATTTGGATTATTTTTACACTGTATTTGCAAGATTTTTTTTAGGTAATTAACCATGGCATTCATTGAAAAAGAGAGTAAAGATCTCAAACAATATCTCTTACAACGAAAATATACTGCATCAGCTAGAGCTGCAATGACACATATTCTCAGAGCAAAAAAAATAGAAAGTTCCAAAGGAATTCTTTTGCCAGCCTATATTGGCCTCTCTAAAATAGAGGGTTCCGGGGTCTTTGATCCTGTATTGGAAACAGGGATTAATTATGAGTTTTATAATCTTAATAATAGGTTGTCTATTGATTTTGATTCTGTAGAAAGTCAATTGAAAACAGGAAAATTTCAATTATTATTTTTGATTCATTATTTCGGATGTCCGCAATGTGATACTGAAGCGCTAGTTAAGCTATGTCATACTTACAATGTATTATTAATTGAAGATTGTGCTCATACTATACTGGGAGGACTAAATGGGAAATTATTAGGTACTTTTGGAGATTATTCTATTTTTTCAATACATAAAAGTACATCAACGAAAGATGGAGGATTTTATTTTGATAGGCGTGGCGACTTACCAGACCTTCCATTGGGAAGTAATTTGAATATAAGTACAGAAACATTAGAAACATTTGCTAATACTGATGTTTTAGCTGCAACGAGGCAACGTGTTCTTAATTATATGAACGTAAGTAAATGGGTGCGACAATATGAAGGGTTGGAATTATTCTTCGAGTCCATTCCAGACGGTTCTGTTCCGCTTAATTGTCCAGTTATTGTTGCTGATGGTAAGCGTGAGGCTTTATATAATAAGTTAGTTGAAAGTGATATTCTACCCACGGCGCTTTACCACACTTTAATTCCTGAGATTGGCAAAGCCGATTTTCCAATTTCTCATGAGTTAGCCAACAGTATAATAAATTTACCGACTCACCCAGATATTACTTCGGCTGATTATTCGGCATATCAATCAATATTAAAAAATGCTATTGAGGAGGTTTTTAATTGTGACACAAATACATGATAATGAGTATTGGAGTCGATTTTGGTCTGAATACAATGCCGATATAGCAGAAAAAGATGAGCAATCACAAGTATTGCGAACTCGAAATAAACTGCCTATAGATAAAGAAAGTTGGGAGTTTACAGTTAGTGATGTTGCAAACCAACTTGCTCTAACAGACAGCGACACTCTCCTAGACCTGTGTTGCGGTAATGGGTTGTTCTCTTCTGCCTTCAGCAGTCAGGTTGCTAAAATTCAGGCAGTAGATATAAGCGCCCCACTAATAGAGCGTCTAAATTCTCGAGCCCTGAGTAATGTTCATGCCATAGCCAATGATATTCGTGATGTTGATTTTAAAGATCAAAGTTTTTCCAAAGTACTTTGGTATGCAGGTATTCAATATATTGACGAAAGCGATATCATTAAGATGATTCGAAAAATTCGACGTTGGATGAAGCCCGGTGGAATTCTAATGATTGGTGATATTCCGGATCGAAAAAAACTATGGAGATATTTTGATAGTTCAGCTCGACAAGATATTTACTTTGATGCATTAGAAAGGCGTGAGCCAATAATTGGAACTTGGCTTGATGCTGAATGGATTGAAAAATTATGTTTTTCATCTGGATTTGCAGCAGCTCACGCCATCGTGCAAAACGATAAGTTAATCTATTCGGATTTTCGATATGATTTAGTTGCAAAAGTTTAATGCTTTTTTATCAACTTTTTTCTTTTGTATACATTTTGTTAATAATCTCAAATTATTAGGATGAAATTTAATATTGAAGCTGTATATGACAGTTCGCTCGGTAGAAATAATTTTGACATTTTAAGATTCTTATTAGCAGCCATCGTCTTTTTTGTTCATTCATACGACCTTTCTGGATTGGAAGGGCTCTCAATACTAAGTAGCACTCTTTCTTCAGAAGCCTCAGTAAAGTCGTTTTTTATATTGAGTGGCTTTTTGATTTTTATGAGCTATGAAAACTCATCGAGTATTTCATCCTATTTTTCGAAACGAATTCGGCGAATATATCCAGCATATTTAATTGTAATTCTCGCTTCAGTTTTACTTGGTGTATTTTTTACTACACTTTCAGTAAATCAGTATTGGTCATTTACTTCGCTCAAGTTCTTTCTTGCTAACTTAACATTCCTAAACTTTTTGCAGCCTGAATTGCCTGGATTGTTTACTAACAACCTTCATCATGCTGTAAATGGGGCGCTTTGGACACTTAAGATTGAAGTGATGTTCTACATCTCGGTTCCTCTAATGGTTGCTTGTTTTAATCGCTTCGGTCGTTTATCTGTCATGGCGTTGCTGTTTATCTGTTCGGTAATTTATAGCTATATCTTATTTGCTTTGGCCCAATCAAATGGGGGGGGAGCTTTTACTGAATTACAAAGACAGTTGCCTGGCCAGTTAACATTTTTTATTGTTGGCGCTGCCGGCTATTATTATTTTGAGACATTTAAAAAATACGCACTTTATTTGGTGCCAATTTCAGTTTTGGCTTTTTTATTAAAAGCACATCTGCCCTGGACTATTTTAGAGCCTCTTGCCCTTGGTATTTTGGTCATTTATTTTGCGACAGTTTTTCCTTATCTTGGTAATTTTGGAAAATACGGTGATTTCTCATACGGAATTTATATTCTGCATTTCCCAATATTGCAGCTGTTGATTGCCCATCATTTATTTGTAGATTCGCCGGTTCTATTTATTACAGTTGCAGCTTTCTTGGTAATTATTTGCTCAATCTTATTGTGGCATTTTGTTGAAAAGCCATTTTTAAGAAAGAGTTCTCATTATGTGGCTAAGCAAGGATTTTAATGATGGGTAAAAGAAATCCCAGAATTGCTGTGTTGATGGCCACTTTTAATGGTAAGCAGTGGCTTTCTGAGCAGGTTAAATCAATTCTTCAGCAAGTGAATGTTGATTTAATGCTATTTGTTTCTGATGACCATTCAACAGATAGAACGCTCGAATATCTTAACCAATTAGCAGAATCCGATAGCCGCGTGGTGGTGTTGCCTGAAGAAAAGCGAATGGGCTCCGCAGGTAAAAACTTTTACCGACTTGTTTGTGATGTCGATACAAGCGGTTTTGATTATGTAGCATTTGCTGATCAGGACGATATTTGGAATCTCGATAAATTATCTCGTCATGTGGAATTAATTAAAGCTGAGAATGCAGAATGTGTTTCATCTAATGTAATGGCATTTTGGCCTGATGGATCACAGAAATTAATTCGCAAATCTCAGCCTCAAAAAACTTTTGATTTTGTTTTTGAAGCAGCAGGGCCTGGATGTTCATTCTTGATGAGCACATGGCTTGTTAATAAGCTTTACGAGGAGATTCAATCTTCAAACAGCCTAGCTAAAAATGTCTTGATGCATGACTGGCTTACCTATGCGATATGCCGTGCTCATCAGCGTAAGTGGGTGATAGATCCTGTCCCATCTCTTAAGTACCGTCAGCATGCAAATAACGTGATTGGTGCAAATTCAGGTATCAAGGCTATCTTTAACAGGCTTCGTAAGATCAATGATGGTTGGTACCGTGGTGAGGTCTCAAAGATCTGTGATGTTGTCGTGGAGATTAATCCGGACCCTAAGTTAATTAAGTTATCTGGGCTGCTTAAGTCGCGTACATTCCTATCTCGGCTACAGCTTCTTCCGTACGTATTTCAGGGACGTCGCAAGTTTCTTGATAGGGTTGTGCTGGGTTTAACCATTCTTTTGTTTGTGTTTTAGTTGGACTATTTAAATAGCAGTCCACTCAATCTGACTTTTATAGTTTGTATTGTAGATCCCTGTCGTATTCTCTAGGTAGCGCATCACGGTATCTGCCTTAGACCACCGACCGCGTTGCATCATCATTGGTAGGCTAGCTCCTGACTTTAGGAGGTCTTGTGCAGCACCGACTCTCATAGAGTGCCCGCTGATGTGCTTGATAATGGATGCATCAATCTTAGATTTCTTTGCAATCCTTTTGTAGATGCGATTGATCTGGGCGGCGCTTAATTCCTCTGTGATTTTTTCATCCCTGGCGACTCCTCTAAATAGCATCCCGTCCACTATCCCTGATACCTTAATCCAATCTATCAGGGCAGCTTGTGAGATGCTGCTTAGGTAAAGCCACTTTCCCAATCCGTCCTGGTCGGTTTTGCTTCTCCGTAGTTTGATTTTTACGGACCTATTTTCTAGATCGGTGAGGAGGTCACTTACCTTGAGTGAGACCAATTCACTTCGCCTGCACATGCTATCGTAGGCAGTGAGTAGCAGGGCGCGATCTCGGATTCCTCTTAGGCTATTGTCAGTGCTCTTTACCATCCTATTTAGCAATTCTGCATCAATACCAGCTGCCTGTTTGGATGCTCGACCCAGGTTCCTGTGCATCCTTCGAAGTTCAATTTTTACATCGGGATGAGTTGTTGGGTCTTGCACCTCATTAAGTCGATGGATTGCGGAGATCGAAGCCACTGCTACACGGATGCTGGCCGACTTAAGTTCGTTGTCGCTTAGGTGCTTAATGAAGTTAGCTACTGCGACTTGGTTCGCAGGGAGGGCGTTTTTTCCTTTGCCGTCGCAAAACTCGATGAACCTCTCAAAGTTCTTTCTGTATGCTCTAATTGTTGCTGGGGCATAGGCACCATCAATTCTAGTTATTGTCTCTAGGAGTATTTCTTTTGGTATGATGTTATCCATATGTGCAATCCATGTTTATTTACGCTTTAATAATATTTAAAATATCAAAAAGAGTCAATAGTGATAACTTCTGAACAAATAAGAGCGGCTAGGCAGTTAATCCGAATTACTGCTGATCAGCTCGCAATCTCGTCTGGGGTAGGTGTGGCTACTATTCGTCGTTTTGAATTAATGACAGGTGTTCCATCAGGTAATGCTAGGCTTGTTGAGGCTCTTCAGAGAGCTCTTGAAGATGCTGGGGTTGAGTTCATCGGTTCCCCAGACGACAGGCCAGGTGTAAGGCTGAAGTAGATTAGATTTAATTGATTATAATTGAAACAATTCTAACCCTATAAGATATAACGCTTTATTTTTTCACAAAAGAATCAATATTTATCGTCAGTTTGGGCACGCTAATGCCGTTTATCGGCCCACCGACATCTCGCCCCCGTCGTGATATCATGTGAACAACGGTTTGATTGAGTTACCCATGGCACTGCACATCAAGAAATCTAATCCCTTCCTGTTCTATC
>JACCDV011018145.1_pt1 | contig 16264 bp, 13 predicted proteins | sample 7446131 | NCBI WGS metagenome assembly JACCDV01 (sample SAMN15323448, study PRJNA562643) | freshwater metagenome | isolation source: river surface water | place: USA:Blue River Watershed | collected 2017-08-17 | reverse complement strand
TTCTTGCCTCGCGCAACGTCCCCGCAACCGCTGCGCTGATGGCCGCCGAACATGCCAGCGACAACCGCGCAGCTTTGATCCAAGGAACGGGTCGCACCCCGCAGGATGTCGACCTTTATCTGGCCCATTTTCTGGGATCGGCGGGTGCGGTGAAATTCCTGAACAACTGGAACGCCAATCCCGATCATGCGGCCGCGACACTATTCCCGGATGCCGCAGCTGCCAACAAGACGGTCTTTTTCGACAAGCAAAACCGCCCGCGCAGTTTAGATGAAATCCGCCAGCGCTTTGCTGCCAAGCTATCTTCAGACAACGGTCCGACGCTCGTTCGCCGCAACTTTCGCGAGGCGCATTCAACCTCGCATCGGCCTCTGGAAATGCAGGCAATCAGCCCCATGCCAAAGGCGCTATCGATCGATTTCGCGCACAATGCCTATCGCCGGCTTGAAAGTGTGCGCGCATGACCGGAAATGATCGCTTCGCCATCTGGCGTTCGGCTGCATTGGGATCGGCGCTGCCTATCGGCATCCTGATCCTTGTGCTGCTGATGATCGTGCCGGTTCCTGCCACCGTCCTCGACATCGGCTTTGTCGCGAACATCATGCTCAGTCTTGCAGTGCTGATGATCGCGCTGTCGGCAAGGCGGCCGGTCGATTTTTCAGCCTTCCCCACCGTCCTGCTGCTCGCGACCCTTTTCCGCTTGGCCTTAAACGTCGCCTCTACCCGCGTCGTGCTGGTCGACGGACATCAGGGGCCCGCCGCAGCCGGCCATGTAATCGAGGCATTCGGCGCCTTCCTGATTGGCGGCGATTATGTGGTAGGCATCTTCGTGTTCATGGTGCTGATGATCATCAATCTGGTGGTTATCACCAAGGGTGCGGGCCGCATTTCAGAAGTCTCGGCGCGCTTCACCCTTGATGCCCTGCCCGGCAAGCAGATGGCGATCGATGCCGATCTGAACGCCGGATTGCTTACCTCAGACGAGGCCAAGGAACGTCGGCAGGAGGTTGCAACCGAAGCCGATTTCTACGGATCGATGGATGGTGCATCCAAATTTGTGAAGGGCGACGCCATTGCCGGGCTGCTCATCCTATTCGTCAACATCGTCGGCGGCCTGATCCTAGGTGTTGTCAGTCATGATCTTGCGCTCGGCGAGGCCGCGCGGATCTACATCACTCTTGCTATTGGCGATGCGCTGGTCGCCCAGATCCCCGCCCTTTTGCTGTCGGTTGCCGCCGCAGCGATCGTCACGCGGGTCAGTTCGCCATTTGATTTGAACGGACAGATCGGAAGCCAGTTCGGCCATGCAGCGGCATGGCTGCCAGTGGCGGTCATCCTGACGCTGCTGGGCATTGTGCCGGCAATGCCACAACTTGTGATCCTGCCCGCTGCAGCCGTGGCCGCGGCAATCTGGTGGCGGCTCGACAGAGCCGCAAAGGCAGTTGATGCCGCACCGGTCGCAACCGCGCCGCTGGCTGAACCCCACAGCATTGCCTGGGAGGATGTTTGCGACACCGCCCCGATCAAGCTGGAACTGGGATACGCGCTGATTTCGTTGGTTGACGAGCGCAAGGGCGCGCCGCTCATGGCGCGGATCACGGCCGCGCGCCGACAATTGTCGCGCGAACTCGGCTTTGTTCTGCCACCGGTCAAAGTCGAAGATGACCTGGCGCTGCCCGGCAACCGCTACATCGTGCGTTTGTCGGGCGTCGTCGTCGGCGAGGGCGATGTCTGGCCCGGCGAGTTATTGGCCCTCGATTCGGGCGACTGCCTTGCCGGCGTCCATGGACGGAAATGCAAGGATCCGACATTCGGCCTTGATGCCCTGTGGATCTCGGCAGCGGGCAAGGTGGATGCGATCGCGGCAGGCTATACCGTCGTTGATCCCGCGACTGTCATCGCCACCCATCTTAACCGCCTTGTCGCGCGCGCTGCACCCGAACTGTTTGGCCTTGATGAGGCGCAAGCGTTGGTTGCGACACTCAAAAACCATTATCCGCAGCTCGCACAGGGCCTAACCCCTGCACCATTCCCGCTTGCCGCGATCGCACAGCTTTGCCGCGCGCTGCTCGCCGAACAAGTGCCGCTCACCGATTTCCGGGCCATTGCATCCGCCATGATCGATAGCGGCGGCGGCGATACCCCGGCCATTCAGCTCGCTGAAAATGTGCGGCACCGCCTTGGTGCATCGATCATCCAGTCCATCGTACCGGCCAACTTGCCGCTACCTGCGATCACCATCGATCCCGAACTTGAGGGCCTTCTACTTCAGGCCGTGCGCACTGCACCTGATGCAAGCTGGCCGTTCGAGCCCAGACTTGCTCGGCAGATCATCAGTGCACTCGATCAGGCGCTGCATCCCCTGCAGGCCGCCGCCCGCAGCGCAGCCCTGCTGACAGCACCGGCCTGCCGCCCAGCACTTGCCCGGCTGCTGCGCGGATCAGCGCTCGACCTGCCGGTGCTGTCGTTCCTTGAAATTCCCGAAACCAAAAGCGTCGACATTGTTGCGACCATCGGCAGCGATCCCGCCGTTGGTGAGCAGAATGTCGCCTCAAATCAGGAGGCCTGAACATCCATGCTTCATACCATCATTAATCCATCAGCCACTCATCAGCCGGCATTTGGCGATTGCGCCAACCCCGAAGAACTAATCGCCCGCCACAGCCCAACTGTGCGGCGCATCGCTTGGAATGTCCATTCGCGCATGGGGGCCTCGCACGATATTGAGGATTTGATGCAGATCGGGCTGATCGCGCTGTTCGAAGCCGCACAAACCTATGAGGATCGGGGCTTTGCATTTACGACCTACGCCTCAACCCGCATACGCGGCTCCATGATCGATCATCTGCGCAAAGAAGCTCGGATAGGCCGTTCCGCGATGCTGCAGCGACGCCGATTGATCGAGGTACGGACACGGCTTCAGCAACAATTGATGTGCGAGCCGGACGCCCGGCAGATGGCCGACGCGCTAGGTTTGGAGGTCAGTGTCTATCACGACATGGTGGCGCAGGCGATGTCGATCGAGGAGAAAAGCCTCGACGATATCTATTCCGATCATGATGCCGATTTTGCCGATGATCTTTGCCTCGCTGACGCCATGATCGAAAGCGCGCAGATGCGCGATCTGCTGATCGAGAGCATAGCGGCGCTTCCCGAGAGGGAAGCCGTGGTATTACAGCTGTTTTTTATCGAGGAACTGAACCTGCAGGAAATCGGAACGATGATGGGGGTAGGGGCGGCACGCATCTGCCAGATCAAGAAAGCTGCGCTGGGAAAATTGCGATTCCGCCTCGAACAAGCACTGTAACCCTCAGTCAGCGCCGATAACGGCATGTTAACCATCTGCAGGCATAGTCGAATCTGACTGCAACAGGTGCGATCCTAGAACGGGACCGGGTTATGGATAATTTACGCGGATTTGGACCATCAGGCGAAAATCAGCATGATGGCGGGCTATATGATGCGCCTGCCTATGCCAGCTTCGAGGAGCAGGAAGATGCTGCCATCGAGGCCCCGCCGGTCGTTTCCGGCGACGAGCGACGCATGCAGGTGCGCGCCTATAACTTCTGGACTGCCCAGTTGGGCGAAGGCAATTACCCCAATATAGAAGAACTCGACCCCGGGAGTGTCGACGATTTTCGCGACTTTTCGGTCCTTCTCGATTTCACCTCGGGCATCGAAAACCCGTCAATCCAGTTTCTAGGCGCGGCACTGCGCCGCGAATGCGGACTGGCCGACGATATTGGCTATCTCGATCAGGTGCCGTCCCGTTCGCTGCTATCTCGGATCACAGACCATTATCTGCAGATCATAGCCAACCGCGCGCCCATCGGGTTCGAGGCCGAATTCGTCAACGATCGCGGCGTCAACATCATGTATCGCGGTATCTTGCTGCCTTATTCGTCCGACGATGACACCATCGATTTCATCTATGGCGTGATCAATTGGAAAGAGGGCGCGCCCGCAGAAATCGCCAAACCACTGCAGGCAGAGGTTGAAGCAGCGCTTGCCGCCATGCCGGTGCGCATGGACAATGTGCCGGTATGGGCAGATGGCCCCGCTGCTTCGGATTTCGAAGCGGAAGATCAGGCCGACGAACTTATGCTCGATGCCAATTTTGCGGCCGCCATTCTCGTGAGCGATGAAAAAGAGCCGGACGAGGATTCGGGTCTTGCCGATTGGCTACAAGTGGCCCGCAAGAGTGCAGTGGTCGCGCGCGATGAAGATCTGCGCAGCCGGGATGCACTGTATCGCGCGATCGGCCGGGCTTATGATTTCTCGCTCGCCGCCGAACGCTTCCCCGAAGAATATGCCGCTTTGCTGGCCGACAACCAGATAAGTGTGCAGGAACGCGCGCCGATGACACCGGTTGTGAAGCTGATATTCGGCAGCGGCTACGACAAGACCCGCTTGACCGAATTTGCCGCAGCACTCGATTATGCCCATCGCAACATAATACCCTGTGGCGGCCTTGCCGATCTGCTCACCCTACATGACGGCGGCCTCAAGGGCATTGTCCAAGCGGAGCGACGTGCCCGCAAGGTCGCGAGGGGAGAGCATGTGGCCCCCGCCACGTTTGACCCGCGCCCGCGCCTTCGAACTGCACGCGCCCGCAGCCTCTCCGAATTCGCACATGGCAATGACGAATTCGTCGTTCTGGTTGCCCGCCGCGATAGCGATGGCGAAGTTGTGATTGTCGGCGCAGTTGAGGATAACAGGCTGACCGACAAGGTGCTCGCCAAGACTATAGTCTAAAGCGACAATCCCCCATCGACCACCAGCGTGTGGCCGGTGACATAGCTTGCAAGTGGGGATGCCAGAAACAGTGCGGCCCCGGCCATGTCTTCGAGCGTTCCCATGCGCGCTTGCGGAATGTTGGCCAGCGCGGCCGCGCGCCGTTCAGGATGGTCGGTCGTCACCTTGGTCAATTTGGTTTCAACCAATCCAGGCGCAAGGCCGTTGACCCGTATGCCGTCACGCGCCCAGGCCTGACCCAATGTTTTTGTAAGGCTGATCGCGCCCGCCTTTGACGCGGCATAGGCCGGGTTGCCGACATTCGCTTTCAAGCCGGAAACCGAACTGACGATGATCAGGCTGCCACGCGATGCCGCAAGTTGCGCATGAAATTTGCGCGCACAGTGCATCAGACTGTCCAGATTAACCGCCATCACCTTGTCCCATCCAGGACGCTCAAACTCGCCGCGACGATAGACAACCGTCCCCTGACACAGCACGAGCACATCCAACTCGCCAAACGGCAACGCTGCCTGTTCGATCGCGTCAGGATCACCCACATCAACGCAGCTATAGCCCAAGCCCGAAAGATCTGATCCCTCAGCCGCATCATAATCCGATGCCAAGGGACGAGTTCCCCAGACATGTACGTTGCCGCCACGCGCGCGAAAACCATGCGCGATACCGTTACCGATACCGCTGGATCCGCCTACTACCAAAATATGCTTGCCCGAAAAATCAGTATCACCTTGCATGCTGCTCCCTCCCTCGTGCGGGCGCATCATGCCAGATCGGCGAGCACCTCCAGCAACTGGTCGCGCAACCATCCAGCGTCGTCAATGCCTGCAAAGCTGTGCGACGCCGAATCGATCCGGCGCAACACGACATTGCTGCGATAACGCACATCAGCAAAAGCATGGCCGGACCATGCCTCGGCAAAGGCGCAGGCGGTCATATCCTTACTGGCGAGCAAGATCTTTACAGGCACATCGCTGGCGCACAGGCTGTCGGCGATCCGCCCGGCCAATGCGGTCGGGTTGGCGGACTGCACCGCCCGACGCAATCCGCGCCATAGTTTGGTAAAATTTATCCGCCCTGCGAACAGATCGATCAAGCTGCGCGGATCCTTTAATCGCGCCATATAGCGCACGCGGATGGCGGCTGCAGGCGGAACAGTCGCGCCATCAGAGGAATCATTTTCGATTACCCAAGGGTTTGCCAGCACCAGTAGATCAATTGCCCGACCATGGTGGTGCAGCGCCAACAGGCTGGCAGCGTCGCAATTGCCAAAGGCGACAACGCGCTTCAGATGCGGTTGCTGGGTGCGGAAGGCCACCAGTGCAGCTGTAAGGTCGGCAGCGGCCCCTTCAAAGCCGCTATTCTCGCCTTCGCTCTCGCCTGTTCCGCGACGATCATAACGAAAAACGGGATAGCCAGCTTTGGCAATCGCGTCTGAAAGACGTGCCTGCCCTGCATGCGCTCCACTGCGAATTTCATTGCCGCCGCTCACGATCAAAAGACCGGTGCTATGCTCACCTGCATCAAGCGTTGCGGCACACCAATGGCCTTCGCAGTCAAAGCCACTCAACCGCCGCATCGGCCGCTCCAGCCTACAAGATCGTCAGCTATTGCAACTGACATCGCCCCATCATCCTGCGGTTCGGCGCGCAGCCATAGCGGTGTGCCGCCAATATCCGACCCGAGGGTTCGCACCATGCAATCCGGCAGGTTCACTGCTTCCGCTTCGTCCAATTGGGTGACCATCTCCGTCCCCAGCCAATTACCCGCCAGTTCAATCGGCGCTGTCTGTGCCGCCGTCATAAGATCTGCCGCGCTGATGGTCCTGCCTGCTTCGCGGTCTCCTGCGATCCGTGTGCGGATCATCGTCTTCAGCAGACCTCCGCCTTTGGCCGGCGCAAGCCGCCAGTGCGGCAAATCTGGAATACCATGATCCACCAGCGCCCCGCCGCGCAATGCGGCGACATGGGTGACGCCAAAGGCTGCCGCGGCCGCGGCAACTGCGTTCCGCCAAGTGGAAAGGCTTTGCACCTGCAATGGCGCGATACTTTCATTGCAGCCGGGCAGGTCGATCAGAAACGTTCCAACGCCCCGTTCCCCAACATGGCGCATCGACTGAACGAGCATGCGACGAACGCGGTTCATCTCGTCAAAAATGGGCGGGACAATCAATATGCGCCGCGCTGCAGTCGCAGCGAAGCAAAGGGCATGTTCATCCTGCCCATCATGTCGATAAGTAAGATATTCGGGGCGCAGCGTCACGCCCCTACCTTGGCCTTTGCAAAAGCGACAAGGGTTCCGAAACTTTCGAACAGCTCGCCGTCAATCTCGTCATCGTCGATCACGATGTCGAGCCGATCCTCCATCTCGGTGAGCAAAGATGCAACCGCCATCGAATCAAGTTCGGGCAGCGCACCGAACAAAGGCGTATCATCGGTCATGGCGGCAACGGTAGCGGGCGCAACGCCGAGCGCATCGATCAAAAGGTCGCGGATCGCAGTTTCGGTGGCGTCGGGAACGAACGGCATTATTTTCTCTTTCTCAATCTTGCGAGCGATAGGCGCGCCATTTGCGGATGGCAATGTAAGGCCAGTTGGCGGGATGGTTCGGCCAGAATATTTCCAACCGGAAACGGTCGCGCACATGGTCCATCCATTCCGCCTTATAGGCATCATCGCCGGTTCCAAAATCGACAAGGTCGACCCGGTCGATATCAAGCACATGCTGAAAAAGTGCAGCTGACAACAGCGTGCCGGGCGAGGCCTGCATGTGCCGTTCATCATGCGCCAACTTGTGGATCATCGCGGTACCGTTTTCGACCGTCCAGAATTGCGCCGCCACCGGCTGCCCAGCAATATAGGCAAGGCCCAATCGCAATGTGCCCGCCGCAGCCTCACGCTCTGCAAGCTGGCGCAAAAATTCTGGACTGCCCTCGCTCGGTTTCCAACTGCGGGCATAGACACGCTCATAATCACGCCAGCTTTCGCTGCCATATTCGTGCTCGATACGGATTGTTACAGTGCCGGCCTTACCCTTGCGCTTGACCGTGTTTTTCAGTCGCGAAGGGCGGCCTTCCCAATAGGCGTCGAAGCTGCGCCCGGCCACCTGCAAGACATGATTCCGGTCACATTCTGCGCGAAAGACAATCCATCCCTCTGCCTCGAACGCAGACTGCAGCCGTGTTGCACTATGGTCCTCGTCAGGCAGAGGTGCCAAGGTTATGCGGCGGCACCGTTGCTGCAATGACCGCGCGCTGCTGCGCAGCAATGCCAGCTTCGCCACTTCGTCGTCGGCACCTGCAAACAAGGGCCGCCAGCTGAAATTATACCAGTTTGCAAGCGATGCCAGATAACCATAGCCCAATTCCATCAGCGGCAGCCATGCTTGTGCATCGTCGTAACGCGCTTGGAGCAGATGCGGCTTACGCTGGCGCAAGGCGATGCGATGCAGACTTTCCAGCCAATCAAGCCGATCGAAAAGACACGGCTGCACGTCACGTTCAAGCGCGCCCGAAGCCGCGGCTTGTGCGACCGCAAAATTATCGTGATATTCACACTTTACCGGCAAGGATTACCCCCGAAACCTGTTCAGCCAAAGCCAACCACCCATCGCCATGACCGACAATCAAGCTGCCTTTCCCATCGATCATCTGCCACTCTGCGGAGTAGCCGATGCTGTTGCTTTGCGCATCAAGGAGCGGAGCTATAATTATCAGGAGTTAAATCATCGTATCGGCAGGCTTGCCGCAACCCTTGCTACGCATGATTTTACAAAAGGTGATCGGGTGGCGACCTGGCTTCCCAAAACCGAACTGGCCTGCCTGATGCCGCTAGCTGCAGTGCGCGCAGGTTTAGTGCATGTGCCGATCAACCCGCTTTTGAAGGCAGCGCAGGTTCAGCATATACTAGCAGACAGCGGCGCAAAGGCACTGGTTACCAGTGCAACGCGCAAGGCACAGATTGACGCCATCGCCAGCGCCGCAGACGTGATCCTGCTTGACGAGGCCCAACTTCTCGGTGCCGTAGATCTGACGGGAGAGGTTTTGCCACCACTGCCGGCAGACTTTGATACAGATACGCTCGCGGCGATCCTCTACACCAGCGGTTCGACCGGACGGCCCAAGGGCGTCATGCTCAGCCACGCTAATCTCAGCCTCGGGGCCATAAGCGTCGCGCAATATCTGCACCTCGACGCCAGTGACATTGCGCTAGCAGTACTCCCGCTCAGCTTCGATTATGGGCAAAACCAGCTTTTATCGACATGGCAGGCGGGCGGCTGCGTTGTGCCGCTCGACTATCTTGCCCCCCGCGATGTAATAAAGGCTTGCCTCCGCCATGGCGTCACGACGCTGGCCGCCGTTCCGCCACTCTGGGTACAATTGGCCGAGCAGCCATGGCCAGAGGAAGCGACGGCGACGATGCGCCGCCTGACCAACAGCGGCGGCGCCTTGACGCCCACGCTCGTCAAAACGTTGCGGCGGATTTTTGGCACCGGCACCGATATCTACGCGATGTATGGGTTAACCGAAGCCTTTCGTTCAACCTTTCTCGACCCCGCATTGATCGATGGCAACCCGACCAGCATGGGCAAGGGGATACCCTTTGCCGAGATTATGGTTGTCGCCAAGGATGGCGGCGAGGCACAGCCCGGCGAGCATGGCGAACTGGTCCATGCAGGGCCATTGGTTGCGCAAGGCTATTGGCGCGACGCCGAACGTACGGCAGAGCGTTTCAAGCCTGCGCCCGATTTTTCGTTTCATGGCGGCATGGCGGTCTGGTCGGGGGACACCGTCTGGCGGGACAAGGATGGCCTGCTCTATTTTGTCGGCCGCGATGACGCGATGATCAAAACCAGCGGCAACCGGGTTTCACCGACCGAGGTCGAAGAAGCCGCCATCGAAAGCGGACTTGTAGCAGAGGCTTGCGCACTTGGCCGCAAAGACGAACGACTGGGTGAGGCGATCATCCTGTTCGTGCGCGCCATTGGCGAAGACGACGAGGCAGGCCTCGCTGCGCATATGAAGGCTGCCCTACCCAATTTCATGCAGCCCGCCGCCTATGTCTGGCTTGAGGCGTTTCCCAAAAACGCCAATGGCAAGCTGGACAGGGACGGCCTGAAGGATATGGTGCCGCAATGAGCGAAGCCAAGGCCAAGCCAACCGGGCCGATCCCCCCCTATTTCGAAACCATTGCTGGCGAACTTGCCGTCGGCGGCAAGACGGTATCCGCACTTGTCGACGACGCCGGCGACACGCCCTTATTTGTATATTCAACCGATGCGCTGGGCGCACGGCTGGCCGAGTTACGCGCCGCAATGCCCGCACGGCTGGCAATCCATTATGCGATGAAGGCGAACCCCTTTGCGCCGCTGCTGGCATGGATGAACCGCCGTGTTGACGGTTTTGACGTTGCATCGGGCGGCGAATTGCAGATCGCCCTTGACGCGGGTGTGGAGGCAGAGCGGATCAGCTTTGCGGGCCCCGGCAAACGGGATCGCGAACTGGAATTGGCGATTGCAAAAGGCGTCACCCTCAATTGCGAGTCCGAAGGCGAAGCGGAGCGGGCCTTTAGAATCGCGGAGCAGCTGGGGGTGAAGCCAAAACTCGCCATCCGCGTCAATCCCAGCTTTGATCTCAAGGGATCGGGCATGAAGATGGGCGGCGGGGCGAAACCCTTTGGCGTCGATGCCGAACGGGTTCCCGCGCTGGTCAAGCAGATCATCGCTGCGGGGGCGGAGTGGCGCGGCTTCCATATCTATGCAGGGTCGCAGGCGCTCGACGCGGATGCGATCATCGCCATGCAGGCGCAGACGCTTGCGCTGGCAGGGCAACTTGCCGACGAAGCTGGCTATGCACCGCCACACGTCAATCTGGGTGGCGGTTTTGGCATTCCCTATTTTCCGGGCGATGCGCCGGTTAACCTGCTTGCTGTCGGCGGCGCGCTTGGCGAGGCCTTTTCGGCGCTGCCAGCTTCCCTGAAGGATACGCATTTCTGTATCGAACTTGGCCGTTATCTGGTTGGCGAGGCAGGGGTCTATCTGTGCCGGGTGATCGACAAAAAGTTCAGCCATGGCGAGACTTTCCTCGTCACCGATGGCGGGTTGCACCACCAGTTGGCGGCATCCGGCAATTTCGGAACAGTGATCCGTCGCAATTATCCGGTCGCCATCGCAACACGGTTTGACAGTAAGGCAGACGAGGTACAAACCGTTGTCGGCTGCCTTTGCACCCCGCTCGACCGGCTATCGGATAGCGCAATGCTGCCCCATGCCGAGGTCGGCTATCTGGTCGCGATATTCTGCGCCGGCGCCTATGGCGCCAGCGCCAGCCCGGTCAATTTTCTGGGGCAAGGCCCGGCGCTGGAAATGCTTGTCTAATCCTCGCGCCAGACGGCGACACCTGCGGGTGGCAGCACAGCATCACCGAGCACGAAATTCCTGCCAGGCGCGTTGACCAGTTGAACAGTTTCACTTGCATAGTTGACGGCAAACCGCATCTTTCCCGCACGGCGCAGTCGCACGCCTTCGGGTAAATGTTGAACCTCCATACTGGCTTCATCTGCCATGCCGGTGAGAATCTGTTTGAGCAATGCCGCATCCGGCCACGCTGCAAGATAACGCAGCGCGCCTTGGCGAAACAGGATGCCGCAGCCGTCTTTCAGCTTGATCTCAGGCTCAACATCGCCCTCAACCGTTTCCATCCAGCGGTGAACGGCAAAGCCATCTCCGTCCATCACAACGCCATCGCGCAGGGACTCGACCCGCACCACCTTGATCGGCAGCAACGCCTGCAATCCTCCGGGCGGCAAATCTGAAGGAATGGCAAAATCGGCGGTCTTGCTGCCGCTGCGCGGGCCGATCAGCACCGGCCCGGCAAAACCCTGCAGGCGCTCGACCAGGCCAACGGGCAGGATCGGCAGGCAGGGGATGACGACCATGGCATAGCCCGACAGATCCGCATCGGGCGCGACAATATCCACATCAAGCCCCAATTGCCGCAGCGCCGAATAATATTCGAATGCGGCGCGTAGCGCGCTGAAGCCCTTGCCTTGCGGCTGGATATCGGTGACCCAGTCGCTCTGATAATCGAAAAGCAGCGCTACCGATCGCGGCGGCGGGCCAACCGCACCGATGACTTTGATATCAGCCGCTGCCTGCCGCGCTTCATGCGCGCCCTTATCGTCGACCCTATCGGGGCGCAGCAAGCCGGCGTGCATCTGTTCCTGTGCAAAGGGTGCCTGTCGCCAGCGAAAATAGCTGACCAATTCGGCACCATGCGCCATCGCTTCCAACGTCCAAAGCCGCACCATTCCCGGTAGGGGCGCGGGATTGAAACGCGCCCAATTCACAGGGCCGGGCTGCTGTTCCATCACCCACCAGCGACCCTCTCGCTGGCAACCGCGATACAGATCATGATGGAAAGCGGCGATATCGGGATGGCCTTGGTGCAGATAGGCCTGCTTTTCGCCTTCCGAAAACCAGAACTGCTCAAGGAAGCCGAGGGGATAACTGTCCCAACTGGCAACATCAAGATCGCGGCCGACGGAATGATGATCGAACTGAGTAAAGAAACCCATGAAGTTATGGACGATGTCGCGTCCCGGCGACGCATCGCGCAGAATCTCAACCTGCAATCGGTTGAAGATGACAACTTGATCCGAGGAAAAACGACGGAAATCGAGCCAGTGCGACGGGTTGGCTTCGGTCACGGTCAGGTTTGGAAGATCAATTTCCGCAAAACTGCGATATTCCATCGACCAGAAGACATTGCCCCAAGCATGGTTGAGCGCTGAAACCTCGCCATATTTGGCGGCAAGCCAATAGCGGAAGGCATCGCGCGCGGCGGGAGAATAGCTGACCGCGCTGTCATGGCAGCCATATTCATTATCAGTCTGCCAAGCGATGACCGCCGGATGGTCGCCATAGCGGTCAGCCATGGCCGCGACGATGCGCGCCGCTTCGTTCCGATAGCCTTGGTGCGAAAAGCAATAGTGCCGCCGCGATCCGAAGCTACGGGGTCGCCCATCTGCGTCGTACGCAATCATATCGGGCATGCGGTCGACCAGCCATTTGGGCGGTGTTGCCGTCGGCGTTCCCATGATGATGCCGAGACCTGCGTCATGCAAGGTTTCCACAGCTCGGTCGAGCCAGGCCCAGTCGTAGCGCCCAAGGCTAGGTTCGATCCGGCTCCAGGCGAATTCGCCGATGCGCACCCGTGTTAGCCCCATTTCGGCCATGCGCCGCGCATCATCGGCCCACCAGTCTTCGGGCCAATGTTCGGGATAATAGCAAACCCCCAGCCGCATTGATGCGTTCCTCTTGTCCTGCCGATAATCTCCGGCTTGTGCCGTTCGGGGCAATGCGCCAAACCAAGCTTAAAGGGGAGAGGGAAAATGGAAACAGGCCTGCCGACCGGCAGCATGCTGCAGATCCTGATATTTGTGACGCTGACCGTGCTGGTCGGCGTTGCGACATGGTGGAAAATCAAATCGACCAAAAAGGCGCACGACGGCAGCGGCAAGGATGTATTCCTGGCAGGAGGCGGGCTGAGCTGGCTTTTCGTTGCCGGATCGATCACGCTGACCAACCTTTCGACGGACCAGTTGGTCGGGATGAACGGCAACCAGATGCTGCTCCTCGCCTGGTGGGAACTGGCAGGCTTTGTTGGGTTGATGATCCTCGCCTTCGTTTTCGTCCCCGTTTATTATCGCAACAACTGCACCACGGTCACCGAACTGCTGGAACGGCGTTATAATGGCCGCAGTATCCGAACATTGATTTCGGCGATCTTCCTGACGGGCAATGTGCTGATCTATCTGCCCGCTGCGCTTTATTCGGGCAGCCTGTTCATGCAATCGCTGTTCGGCACAAACATTCCACTAATCGCCTTTGCCGCCGGACTTGCGATCATAAGCGCCGCCTACACGATCTTTGGCGGGCTGAAGGCAGTCGCAGTGATGGATACTTATTCAGGCTTTGGCGTCTTGGGCCTTGCTCTGCTGATCGTTTTCCTTGCGCTGGCAGCGGTTGATTTCGATATTGTCAGCGGGGTTCCGATAGAACGGCTGACAATGATCGGCGGACCAGACAGCCCGATCCCCTGGACCACATTGTTTACCGGCATGTTGTTCATCCAGATATTCTACTGGTCAACAAACCAAAATATCACCCAGAAAGCGATGGCGGCACCAACCGTGCGCGAGGCTCAGAAAGGCGTGCTGGTGGCAGCTGCCATCCGCGTTTTGATCATCCCGCCCATTGTCGTGATCCCCGGCGTCGTCGCCTATAAACTGTTCGGCGATATTGGCGATGCCGCTTATGGCAGACTGGTTGGAGAAGTGCTGCCGGGATGGCTCGCAGGGGCCTTTGCCGCCATGGTGGCCGCTGCGGTGATCACCACGTTCAGCGCCGTGCTAAATTCCACCGTCGCGCTCTATTCGGTCGATTTCCACGACCAGTTCATTGGCAAGGTCAAGGATCACTGGAAACTGGGCGCTGGCGTTTCGACCGTGGTGACGATCGCTGCAGTGGCGCTGGTCCCGGTCTACGAGAACCCGCAAATGATCGTCGATCTTCCCGGCGAGCAAAGCATCATCAACCTGTTGCAGCAATTGAACGGGCTGGCATCAATGCCAGTCCTTTCCGCTTTCATCGCTGGATTGCTCTATCGCAATGTCGGCGCGAGTGCTGCAATCGTGGGTGTGCTTTGGGGCGTCTTATTCTACGGCCTATATACCTTTTGGTGGAACCCTGACGGGATCATCACGCTGCACTATATCCATTTCATGGTTATCGTACTGCTGACATCGGTGCTCGTCGCGCTGGGCTACAACCGGCTGGTGCTCGGCAACCGCGCGCAGTGGATCGGTCTTGCGGAAATTCGCGGGCAGGCATAATCGGCTGCCATGCCCCGCAAGCTGCCTGCTGGATCGCACCGTCGTTTCAATCCGCTCACCGGGCGCTGGGTGCTGGTATCACCGCAGCGCAGCCTGCGCCCCTGGCTGGGCCAAGTGGATGAGCCCGACGCCAGCGAAGGCCTGACACACGATCCGTCTTGCTATCTCTGCCCCGGCAACGCCCGGGCCAATGGCGCGGTCAATCCAGATTATGACGGCGTCTGGCTGTTCGATAATGACTTCCCGGCGTTAGTGGACGAAAGCGGCGAAGGTGTGAGCGGCGACGCGCTGTTCCGCAGCGAGGCCGTTTCGGGCACCTGCCGCGTCCTGTGCTTCTCGCCCGATCATTCCAAAACGCTACCCGAATTGCCGCTGGCGCAATTGCGCGCGGTGGTCGATTGCTGGGCAAAGCAGGGTGCCGAACTGGGCACGCGCTATCGCTGGGTGCAATTCTTTGAAAACAAGGGTGCGATGATGGGCTGTTCCAACCCGCATCCGCATGGACAGATCTGGGCAAGCAGCCATATACCCGACGAACCCGCTCAGGAAGACGCCATGCAGCGCGCCTATCTTGACGAACAGGGACGACGGATGCTTCTCGACCTTGCCGAACGTGAAGCCGGCGGACCAAGGGTTGTGGCGCAGAATGAAGCTTGGTTGGCCATCGTCCCCTGGTGGGCGACCTGGCCATTCGAGACATTGTTGATGCCGCGATTTGCCGTGCAGCGGATCGAGCAGCTCGATGATAGTGCGCGTGACTTGTTGGCTGCGATCCTTTCCGAGCTTACCGCGCGTTACGACAATCTTTTCCGATGTTCCTTCCCATATTCGATGGGCTGGCATGGCGCGCCGTATGGCAGCGATGACATCCAGCATTGGCAACTCCATGCGCATTTCTATCCGCCGCTTTTGCGCTCGGCAAGTGTACGCAAATTCATGGTCGGCTATGAGATGCTGGCAGAGGCGCAGCGTGATCTGACCCCGGAGCAAGCCGCCGAACGGCTGCGCACCCTGTCGAGGGAGCATTATCGCGCATGAGCATCGATCCCCGGCTTGTTGACCGCGTGCGCAACGGCTTTGTCACTCATTATGGCCGCGAACCCGATCTGTTCGCCCATGCGCCGGGGCGGGTCAATCTGATCGGCGAACATACCGACTATAATGACGGGTTTGTACTGCCTTGCGCCATCCCGTTCGGCACCGTCATCGCTCTGGCCCGCCGCGATGACAGCAATATTCAGGCCGTGGCGCTCGATCTTGATGTAGCGACCGACCATTTCAATCTATCCACCGCACCCGACCGGCTAGCCGAGGGGCATTGGGCGAACCATCTGCGGGGAGTGGCCACCGCACTGCCGCATTTCGGGTTTGCGACAACAGGGGCTGATATCGCGATTGCGGGCAATGTGCCGCAGGGCGCGGGGCTATCCTCCTCGGCGTCGCTCGGCGTCGCCCTCGGGTTGGGCTTGTCGACGCTGGCAGGTGCCTATGAAGCCGATCGCGTGGTACTTGCTCGCGCGGCCCAATGGTCCGAACATCATTATGTCGGCTGTGCTTGCGGGATTATGGATCAGCTTGCCTCAGCCTGTTCGACCGATGGCAGGGCGTTGCTAATCGAT
>JACCDV010466969.1_pt1 | contig 16268 bp, 16 predicted proteins | sample 7446131 | NCBI WGS metagenome assembly JACCDV01 (sample SAMN15323448, study PRJNA562643) | freshwater metagenome | isolation source: river surface water | place: USA:Blue River Watershed | collected 2017-08-17 | reverse complement strand
GTCGCCCAGCCATGCGACCTCCAGCCCGGGCAGCGCCTTGCCATGTTCGACCAGCGTGAGCAGGTCAGCGACAATCTGGCAGGGATGCGAAAGATCTGTCAGGCCATTGATCACCGGCACTGTCGCATGATGCGCCAGTTCTTCAATCTTGGCATGATCATCGGTGCGGATCATGATTGCATCGACATAACGGGACAGCACCCGGGCCGTATCGGCGATGGTTTCGCCACGTCCCAACTGCATCTGGCCAGACGCCATGAACATGCTGTCACCGCCCAATTGCTTGATCGCCATTTCAAACGAGGCGCGGGTGCGGGTGGAGTTTTTCTCGAAAATCATGCCCAGCGTATGGCCCGCCAGCGGAGCATCGGCATCCGCCTTGCCCTTCGGCCAGCCCTGACGCGCTGCTTTTCTATCAATCGCGTCGCTGATCATTGCGGCGATCGCATCCCCGCCGGCATCCGACAGGTTCAGGAAATGGCGGTTCATGCCTCTGGCTTCACATAGTCAGCAGCTCCGGCCGACAGTTTTTCCATGAAGGTGGCAATTTCGGCGTCCCCGATGTTGAGCGGCGGCAGCACGCGGAAGGTGTTGTCACCCGCAGCGACCGTCAACAGCCCGTGATTGTCGCGCAGATGGGCCACAAAGGCACGCGTTTCATGCGTCATCATCACGCCCAGCATCAGCCCCATACCGCGAACGCCGGTGAACAAATCTGGGTAATTGCCGATGAACTGCTCGATAGCGGCGCGCAGTTTTTCACCGGTAGCGCGCACCTGTGCAAGGAATTCGTCATTGGCAACGACATCCCAAACCGCCTGGCCTGCCGCCATCGCCAGCGGATTGCCGCCATAGGTCGAACCATGGGTGCCGAAAACCATGCCGCGTGCAGCCTTTTCGGTTGCAAGGCATGCGCCCATCGGGAAACCACCGCCAATACCCTTGGCCGAAGCCATGATATCAGGCGTAATGCCATAATGTTCATATGCATAAAGCGCGCCGGTGCGCGCGACACCGCACTGCACTTCGTCAAAAATCAGGATCAGGTCATGCTCATCCGCCAGTGCACGCAGGCCTTTCAGGAAAGCCTCTGATGCGGGGCGGATGCCGCCTTCGCCTTGGATCGGTTCAACAAGGAAGCCGGCAGTGTTCGGACCGGTTGCTGCCTTTGCGCCTTCCAGATCGTCAAAATCGACATATTTGAAACCGTCGAGAAGCGGCATAAAGCCCTTGTGCATCTTCTCCTGATTGCTCGCCGAAATCGTCGCCATGGTGCGGCCATGAAAGGCATTTTTGAAGGTGATCAGTTCAAATTTATGTTCATTGCCTGCCGACTGATGATAAGCGCGCGCCGCCTTAATCGCGCATTCGCAAGCCTCTGCGCCCGAATTGGTGAAGAACACCGTGTCGGCAAAGGTCGTGTCTACAAGCCGCTGGGCAAAGGCTTCCCCTTGCGGGCTGCCATAGAGGTTTGACACATGCATCAACGTCGCCGCCTGATCCTGGATCGCCTTGGTCAGATGCGGATGGCCGTGGCCCAAAAGGTTGACCGCGATCCCACTGGCAAAATCCAGCGCACGACGGCCGTCGTCGGAAATCAGCCACGCGCCCTCGCCTCGAACCGGCCGGAACCCGCAACGGGGATAGACAGGCATCAAAGGCGTTATTGTCATGGGAATTCCCTTTCCATTTGTCCCAAAAGCGAAAAGCGGCCCCGTCGGGAGCCGCCAATATCTAGGTCTGTGGTATAGGCCCCGGTCAAGGCCGAATCAACCCCTGCGGCCTGCGCCGTCTCACCCTAGCAAGCTATTGATACTGATCTGATTGGTCAGCGTACGGTGCACCGGGCATTTCTCTGCAATTTCGAGCAGCTTCGCGCGCTGAGCATCATCCAGCTCGCCTTCAAGGCGGATGATCCGGTCGATCATGTCCACCGGTTTTCCGCCATTTTCACCGGCCCGCTCCTCCTTTGAATGCTCCAGCGTGACATGGACCTTTTCAAGCGGCCAGCCCTTACGCGCAGCGTACATTTCGAGCGTGATCGAGGTACAGGCACCAAGCGCTGACAGCAGCAGTTCATAAGGTGTCGGACCATTGTCGATGCCGCCCACCTCGACAGGTTCCCCCGCTGTCCATTCATGAATGCGCGCTTTAATGCGTTGGGCATAAACACCTTCGCTGCTTTCGACGGTGGCGCAGGGATTATCCTTCATCGTCGATCTCCTTCGCGCGTTTCGCCGCAGCAATCTGGCGGCGCAGATAGCCATATAGCAACAGATGCGATCCGATCAGCAGCAGCAGGATGATTACAACCGTTTTCCACATGGCTAGCCATCCCCCAATTGCGCGCGTGCCGTTTCCCAATTGCGGCCGTCAAAGGGCCTTATGTGGGCATTGACCCCATGGCCTTCGTCAATGCAGCGCCAATTGACGCTCCACGCCTCCGGATGGGATCGCGGCTGGTAAAAGGATTTGACGCCGCAGGTCGCGCAAAAAAGATGCTCGGCCACGCCACTTCCAAAACGATAGGCTGTCATTGCCGATACGGGCGTCAACAGGCTGAAATCTTCATGCGGCACGATCAGGTGCAGATATCCTGAACAGCTGCACATCGAGCAATTGCAATCGAGCAGATCCACCTCGACCGCTGGCAGCGTAAAGCGGAAGCGCACCGCGCCGCAATGGCAACCGCCGGTCAGGCCAACCCCGCTCATTCGGCCTCTGCCGGTGGCGCAATCGCCTTGGCCAGTGCCTCGCTTGGCAATTTGAGTGCGCGGAGCATCGCCCAGATTTCCTCTCTTGCAGCCGGCTGCAATTTGCCGAGACCGGGGATCGCCTGCAAATCGAACAACGTCAGCCCCATCGGAAACAACTCCCTATAGGTCACGCGTTCCCGCAGCCCCGGAATGATCCGGAAACCCGCAACCGGTGCGATCTGCCCCAAAGCATCCAGCACCTTGCGTTCATTCTTGGTCGCAAAATTGCGCGAACGGTTCTGCATCACCACCCAGTCGAGTGGTTTCGGCCGGATCGCAAGGCCAGGTTCTTTCAGATGTTCGACCAACCGTGCGAAATTGCCCAATGTCTGGAATTCACCGGTACGCGGGTTGATCCTGCCCAACATGTCGAGATCGATGAAGCTGTCATTGACCGGTGTCACGATTGTATCGGCCATGAAAATCGCCCGCCGCGCAATGGGCGAATCATGGCCGCCCACGTCAATCACGATGAAATCATGATGGATGCGCGCCATGCGCAACTTTTCCTCCAGCTCCGCCTCATTCTGCTGGACCAGCATGATCTGTTCGGGCCCTGGCAGGCGGACACCATATTCCCGCTCGCTTTCTTGCCGCGCCCAAAGCGCACGATGGAGCGTCAATTGGCGAAGATCGACGTCAAGTGCCGCGACCTTCTCTCCTGCGTTGCACAGCGCGATGCAGGTATGAAAGGCGCTGGTCGATTTGCCCACCCCGCCCTTTTCATTGGCAAAAACGATGATGTGCCCGCGTTGCCCCGATAACGGATATTTCATCCATGCGGGTTCTGGCTGTTGCGGCGACAATCCGCCCGGCGCGCCAAATTCCGCACCCTGATCAAGTGTGGATGCCGGAAAAGCGGGAACGGAACCAGCCGATAGCGGCGCGATAGGCGCAGGCGGCCATTCAGCGGGCGCGCCATTGCCCGGCGGCGGCAATGCCATCCGCTTTGGCTTTCGCCTGAACAAGCGTGCAAAAAATCCCAATTGCCGCGACCTCCGCTGTCCGGTTGATGGCGCAATGTGCCGCAGCGATCAAGGGGATCGCCGCGACTAGCGGATCATTCGACTGTGACGCTTTTCGCCAGATTGCGTGGCTGATCGACATCGGTGCCCTTGGCAACCGCGACATGATAGGCAAGCAGTTGCACCGGCACGGCATAAACCAAGGGGGCGATCAGCGGATGCACGCTTGGCATCTCGATCGTGGCAAGGCAGCCTTCCCCCGCCTCGGCAATCCCTTCTGCATCGGAAATCAGCACCACCTTGCCGCCGCGTGCGCGCACTTCTTGCATGTTGCTGACGGTCTTTTCGAACAGCGGGCCCGATGGTGCGAGCACGATCACCGGCACCGCTTCGTCAATGAGGGCGATCGGACCATGCTTCATCTCACCGCTGGCATAGCCCTCCGCATGAATGTAGCTGATTTCCTTGAGCTTGAGCGCACCTTCAAGCGCCAGCGGATAATCCGGACCTCGACCGAGATACAGGACATCGCGCGCCGGCGCGATCAGATGCGCCATGTCGGCAATATCTTCATCATGGGCGAGCGCAGCGTTCAAGGCCGCCGGCGCCTCGATCAGATGGCGAACGATCTCCCGCTCTTCTTCCGCCGACAGCTTGCCCTTCACCAGCGCAAGGTGCGCGGCCAGCGCAGCCAGCACAGCAAGTTGGCAGGTAAAGGCCTTGGTCGAGGCGACGCCGATTTCCGGGCCGGCATGGGTGGGCAGCAGCAAGTCCGCCTCACGCGCCATTGATGAGGTCGGTACATTGACGACGACGGCGATCGTCTGCCCCTGTTCCTTGCAATGGCGCAGGGCAGCCAGCGTGTCTGCCGTTTCACCCGATTGGCTGATGAACAGCGCCAAGCCGCCTTCCTCCAGCACCGGATCGCGATAGCGGAATTCGCTCGCTACATCGATATCGACCGGAACGCGCGCGAAGGTTTCAAACCAATATTTCGCGACCATCCCTGCATAAAAGCTGGTGCCACAAGCGACGATGGTGATGCGCTTCACGCCGGCAAGATCGAAATCCATCTGTGGCAGGGCAACTGTCTGTTCGAGCGAACGGATATAGCTTTGAAGAGTTTGGGCAACCACGGTCGGCTGCTCGAAAATCTCTTTCTGCATATAATGGCGGTAATTGCCCTTTTCGATTTGCGCTGCACTGACACCCGAAGTCGTAATCTCGCGCGAGACTGGATTATTTTCCTTATCGAAAATCTGCGCACCTTCACGATAGACGATCACCCAATCGCCTTCTTCGAGATAGGCAATCTTTTGCGTCAACGGCGCCAACGCCAGCGCGTCAGACCCCAAATAGGTTTCACCATCGCCATAGCCGACCACCAAGGGAGACCCCAGACGCGCGCCGATCAGGAAATCGGGATTTTCGCGGAAAGCGATGGCGAGTGCGAATGCGCCGCGCAGTTGCGGCAGCACCGCCTTCACCGCCTCAGTCGGCGCTTGGCCTGCCTCAATCTGTTCGGAAACAAGATGCGCGACGACTTCGGTATCGGTCTCGCTTTCAAAGGTCCGCCCGCGCGCGGTGAGCGCATCGCGCAGCTGTTTGAAGTTCTCGATAATGCCATTGTGGACAAGCGCGACTTCACCCGTCGCATGCGGGTGCGCATTGTTGGTCGTCGGCGCACCGTGCGTTGCCCAACGGGTATGGGCAATGCCGATATTGCCGGGCGCAGGGTTTCCAGCCAGCTCCTTAACGAGATTGCCTAGCTTCCCTTCCGCACGGCGGCGGATCAACTGACCATCGAGTACAGTGCAGACACCCGCGCTGTCATAACCGCGATACTCCATCCGCTTCAGCCCATCGACCAGACGGTCTGCCACTGCTTCCTTGCCGACGATGCCAATAATGCCGCACATCTATTTTATTTCCTTTGGGGTTTTGTAGGGAACAGGGATTCCAGGCATTTCAGCAGGGAAGTCCTTTGTATTTCTTGCAACCAATATTCGACCTGAAACCTGCGCCGAAGCCAAGATTATCGCATCGGACGATTGTAGCGGTTTGTGCTGCTGCACAATGACCGATTTCTTCATCGATTTCGCACATCGCAAACAAACGGAGGAATTCTTCGGTTTCCTTTGAAGCTTCATCGGGAACAGCAGTCATAACCTCTATCCATGTCATTCGACTGATCCATGCACGGGTTACGCTGCGCCCCTCCGCCCATGCTGCTGGACGGTTATGCAGCATGTCAAGTGTCACTCGCATTTGACCGCGAAGCCGTCGTTCAGCAGACCTTCGACCGAATCATTTTTGATTGCCTTAGCGATCTTCTCGCTGGCCGGGCGAAGGATTGAAAAATGGCTGCAGCCGCCAGCCAGCGAGACATGGACCAGCGGATTGCGATTGGTCAGGCGAAATTGATCGATCGCTCCTACATTACCTTGCCGGTCGCCCTCAGCAATGAGTGTCGGCATTGTGATTGACGATAGCCAGTTGATGGGGGCACGTACCTTCGTTGCATGTTGATTGCTTGAATCGAATGGAAGTGCGCCCCATAACCGTGGACCGTAGCTGCGCGGATCGGTGACCGGACCAAAGGCAAACACAGCCCGCCACGCTCCGGCATATTCGGCTGCGAGCAATACCATAGTGCCACCGCTGCTGTGGCCGCCAAGATATATCTTGTCGGGGTCAACCCACGGCTGTTGTTTCAACCATTGGGTGGCCGCGACCAGATCATCGAGTTCGCCATAAAAACCTTCAATCTGACCCGGATTGCCATTCAACCCACGAACTGCAGGATAGAACACCACAACTCCAGCTTCGCGAAACGCAGCTGCCGATTGATCGGTTTCTATCGGTTGCTTGCTCCAAAAATCACCGATTGCCGTATCGCCGCCGCTCACCCAAACAATGGCCGGATGCCGATTGCCGTCACCAGGATCGGAGGTGAGGTATCCCGCCATTTTCCCAAGCGGCCCAGGCCATGATACCAATTGGAGCCCGGACTTCGCAGGCGGCTTCTTGGGCTTCGCAGATTGACGGAGACCGTTAACAATATCAGGCCCTTGATCCGCACGCGCCTGCCGCAATGTCTCAACGGGCTCTGCAACCGCCGCACTGGCCGCTGCTAGCCCGAGTAAGCATGCGGCCAGGCAGCCTGCAACATTTCGATTCTTCACTTCTTCTCGGCCTTCTTCTTCCGCATCGCGTCATGGAAGCGGTCAGCCCAGCCGGGTTTTACCATTTGCTCGGCGCGCACCAGGCGCAGTTCGCCGTCGGCTACATCGCGACTCACCGCGCTGCCCGCTGCGACAATCGCATCGCGGCCAATCTTCACCGGGGCAATCAAGGCGCTGTTCGATCCGATGAACGCCCCCTCGCCGATCACCGTTTTATATTTGAAATAGCCATCATAATTGCAGGTGATAGTGCCAGCCCCGATATTCGCGCCCGCGCCGATTTCAGCGTCGCCCAGATAGGTCAGATGGTTGGCCTTTGCGCCTTTTTTCAGATGCGCTTTCTTGGTTTCGACGAAATTGCCGATCTTCGTCTTTTCCTCCAGCACTGTCCCAGGACGGAGGCGAGCAAAGGGGCCGACTTCCGCTCCGCTGGCAATGCTGGTGCCTTCAATATGGCAATTGGCGCGGATCTTCACATTGTCAGCCACCGATACACCGGGGCCAAAAAAGACATTGGGTTCGATCAGGACATCGCGGCCAATCGCCGTATCATAGGAAAACCAGACTGTGTCTGGCGCCGTTAAAGTCGCGCCATCGTCCATAGCCTGCGCCCGACGGCGAGCCTGCCATTCGCCTTCCATCTCTGCCAATTGCGCGCGGCTGTTGATGCCGGCGACATCGAAAGGATCGGTGGCTACCGCCACACAGGCCCTTCCATCGGCATTGGCGATGTTGACGATATCGGTGAGGTAATATTCCTTTTGCGCATTATCGTCAGTCACCCGGGCGAGCAGCGCGAACAAGTCCGTAGCCTTCACCGCCATCAGGCCGGAGTTGGACAATTTGACGGCCTTTTCGAGGTCCGTTGCATCCTTCTGCTCGACCATCTTCACGATCTTGCCGCCCTCAACGATCACACGACCATAGCCGGTGGGATCTTCAGGCTCGAACGCCAATACCACTACGGCGGGCGCGTCCACGCCGTTCAGCCGATCAATCATTGCCTGCATCGTTGCTGACGGAACGAAAGGAACATCACCATAAAGGATCAATACATCGCCATCGAATCCCGCCAGCGCACCCTCGGCCTGCTGCACAGCATGGCCTGTGCCAAGCTGCGGTTCCTGCACCACGGTTTCGGCACTGCTACCCAGCGCGTCCCGCAACTGGTCCGCCTTGTCGCCGACAACGACGACTTTTTTGGCGGGCGAAAGCGCATCAACGCTTGCCATCAAATGCATCAGCATCGGCCGGCCAGCTATCGGGTGCAGCACCTTGTGCAGATCTGATTTCATGCGGGTGCCCTTGCCCGCGGCGAGGATGACGGCAGCAATTTTGTTCATGGATCACGGCTTTAGGGGCAAATGATTGCACTTTCCAGAATTTGCAGACGAATGTTTCGTAAATCATTTCCATTTTGCAAAAACGACGCATCTCGACTTTGCTGGATTGAAAGTTATGGCCCGAACCATGACTGATTTTCCATTCGCTATTGTTGGGTTTGATCTCGACGGAACCTTGCTCGACAGCAGCTATGAACTGGCAGCATCGCTCAACCATGCACTGGCCAGCATTGGCCGCCCTCCGATCGCCACCAACGGCGTAAAGGCACTGGTCGGGATGGGCACACGACATATGCTGAAATTGGGGCTGGAACAGTCAGGCGGTGCAGACGATGAAACGGTCCACGCCCTGCACCCGGTACTGGTCGACCATTATCGCGCAAATCTGGGGAGCAATTGCCCGCCCTTTCCGGGCCTGGAATCGGCGCTGGGTCAACTGGCAGCGACGGGTACGAAGCTGGCGGTGGTGACCAACAAGTTTGAAAACCTGGCGGTCGAACTGCTGGGCAATGTCGGGCTGGCGGACCGTTTCGTGACCATCATCGGCGGCGACACGATGGGAAAGGGAAATGGAAAGCCAAAGCCCGACCCGATCCACGAAATGATCCGGCGCTGCGGTGGTGGCCCAGCCGCCTTTGTCGGCGACACGATCCATGATGTGCACGCAGCGCAAGCCGCGGGCATCAAAAGCGTCGCCGTCAGTTTTGGTTTCCTCGATCAACCCGCCGAACAATTGGGTGCCGATGCGGTAATCGGCCATTATCAGGAATTGTTCGACACGCTTCAGCGACTTGGCTGACCTTTGCGCCATTTCACCCATAAATGCCGCGCCAACATCAACGGCGGCATGCGCAGCAGGTGCGAGCGGATGTAGAATATGAACCGAAGCCATTTGCGCGTCGGCCGCCCCCATCCGTCACGTGCGGTCAGGCGAGCGACATAGGCTTTGTCCTGTCGGTTCTTGCCCAACCATGTTTGAGGGACTTCGGTTCCATAAAGTTGCGCCGATAGACGCACTGCCCGCGCCACGGGGTCAGCCAGTTGGTGCCGCTGCGCACGCTGTTGCAACCGCTGCCAAAAATCGGCGCTGGCATAACCGGTCAGCAAGCAATGGATATCCCAGAGGTTGCGCAGCCCACCATCCAGTTCGCCATCGGCAAAAAGATGTGCGGCACTGTGGCAGACCATGTCAGCCGGGGCGAGGACATAGAGGCCCGTATCAAGTCGGATTGCATCTGTCAGCATCGCCAATGCATCGGGCGTCGGCCGCGCGGTCAGCGGCAGGATTGTATGGTGCACGTCGATCATCCGGTCGCGCTCTTTGTGGATCATCGGCGGCAGTTCGTGCATATGGTCGCGATAATAGGCGTCGTCATAGGCATCGTCCTTGACCCACTCCCAACCTGCCGCGAGCAACGCTGCCTCGACCGCTGGCAAATCCTCACGCGCAACCATGATGTCGAGGTCACCAATCGATCTGCCGTCACCGGCAAGCAGCCCAGCCGCAACATAAGCGGTGCCCTTAAGCAGCACGACCTTGCTGTGATAGCCCGCCAAAGCGCGCCGGGCGCAATCGGCCTCCCAAAGCGCGGACCGCCGCTGATATTCGGCGTTGGTCTGCGCTTCGGCTAGGATTTCTGCGACGTTCGAAGGCACTGACTCAAATTTGAGTCGCGATGCCAGGGTGCCAATCAGCTGCTCGGCACGCGCCATGGTGAGCAGATCAGTCCAGCCACGCGCATCAAGACTGGCTGTCGATTCGGGATGGCGCAGCGCGTGGACGAGGAGCATGGCATCGCGCTTCATGCCTGTTCCCCCCAAAGCTGTTCGACCAGCGCAATGGCCTCTTCACCGCTTTCATAATCGATCGCCAGCGACGGCACCGACTTCACAAAGCGGGCCAGCGCCGTAAATCCTGCCTCGCCCAGGGCGACATAGTTGGTCGACGCCTGTGTCAGCCGCATAAAGGTTTCGCCGGCCGCCACGCCGCGCACCGCCCTTGGTTCGCCAAAACGCGGAAAGAGCAGCAGCGCCGGTCGGCCGCCCTCGCCCATGCGTGCGATGGCATCAGCAGGCGGCACCATGTGGCGGATATCGCCTTTAGGTGTATCCCGCATCAACGGCCCAAAGAGCGCATCTGGCCGAGCCGCCTCCATCGCTGCAATCGCGCTATTCTTTAGGCTGATCAGCCGCGGAAAGGGCATGATGTCGCCGCTCAACGGATCAAGCAGCACAAATTCGTCGCCCAGAAAGCGCCAGCCCCGGCAGGACAGCAAAGCCGCAAGCGTCGACTTGCCCGACCCGGATGCGCCGGTCATCACCAGAACACGCCCGTCGCGCTCCACCGCGCTGGCATGAAGCAGCAGGTGGCGCCGCCAGCCAAGTGCAAGTTGCAGGTTCATCGCCATTTCAGCGGCGAGCAGCCCCTGCGAAAGCGGCAAGGGCGCGGCATCGGGCAGCATATAATCGCCCTTGATCGCTACCGATGGCCGCAGCCAGCGCCGCAGCCGGCTGGCAGCTTCTAACCGTACTGTGAAATCGACATATTCCGGTCGCGGATATCCGGCATATAGCGCGGCCATCTGCTCAATCGGCGCACGCCATACCGAACCGATGCGAAATGCGGCGGGGCCGATGCGGACGTGGAATTCATGCACCGGACACGCGCTCCACCAGGCCCAGATCGGCCAGTTCTTCCAGACGGATGGCAATCAGTGCAACGGCCTCGGCTCGCTTGCCAAGGTCGAACTGGGTTGCAAGCCGCGCCGCCAGCGTTGCCGCGTCGACCGCATCGTTGCGCATGGCGGCAAGCATCTGCGGCACCGGCTCTGCCACCATATGGGTGATCCCGGAACGGCGCTGATAGATAAGCGTCAGCATATCGAGCGGGTCGACAATAAGGCTGTCGGCGGGTTCTGCTTGGTAAAGTTTATCGGTCGCGGCCACGGCCAAGGCGTAACGCGTTGCCGTTAAAATTCAATCCGCTCTATCAGCGGGGCATTTGCAGCGAGGCAAAGCAGGTAAAGCCACTCTGCCCTGCCTGTAGCCGGCGGATATAATTTACATAGGCCTGGCTTTGTTCATAGCTCGTACCTGGCAGGGTCCTGCCTGATAAAGCGCGCTTCACTTCTTCGCCGGTAAATTTCTGGCCGGTGGCAACGAATGATCCCGGCGTATCAGGCGGCACCAGCTTGCCCGCAGCATCAATATTCATGCCTGTGCCATGCGGCCCGGGAACAGGGATTTGACAGTTGAGAACTGAGCCAGCCGTTTGCGCCAGCGCCGGACGGACCGAGACGATTGCGGCGACACCGGCCGCGCCAAGCATCAGAGCCCGGCGGCTGGATCCACTCGCTTTGGTCGCGTCGCTATTACCCTCGTCACCAGTCATGCACATGTCTTAGCAAGATCGCCGCGTAAATCCATGGCCTGAATTGTAAACATCAGGCCGCGTCTTGGAACGGGACAGCACCGCACTGACGGGTTAACGGCACGAAAAAAGGGGCTGCCATACAGGCCGCCCCTTCTCGAAACATAATTTGATCGAAAATCGATCAGTTGGTCTTTTCCGGCATCATCGACGAGTGAAGATGGTCGATCTTCCACGCACCGTCTTCGAGCCGGTAGATGAAGGAATAGCGTGCCTTCACGTCGGTTTTTGCACCCGTTGCCGCGTCGGTCAGGGTAACTGTCCAGGTGCCAAGGCGCGCTGCCTGGTTGCAGCCCATCTTGAAGGTGCTGCTATTGATTGTGCCGACCGGGCTGCCCTTGAGGAAGCCAACGAAATAGTCCTGAATTTCGCTATGATTGGTGCGTGGCTTGTTCGAAACCGTTGCCAACAGAACGGCGTCCTTGGTGAAAAGCTTGGTCACCGTCGCAGGGTCCTTCGTGGCCCATGCCGCGTTGAATTGGCCAAACAGCCCATCGACCTGCTGCTGCGTCACCGCAGCGCATTTCATCCTCGACGATTTCGACTTGGCTTCCGCCATAGGCGCGAATGCGACGAGTGCTGCTGCGCCGCCTAGGGCCAGGATAGCGTTACGAACCATGTTAACTCTCCGATATGCGTAGCGTTTCCCCGCTGCGCATATCGGAACTAATTCATGGCGATTCAACCAGGCGTTACGTCACAGCATGTAACTTGTTACGCCCATCGCATATCGACTAAAATTCGATCTGCATCCGCGCTTGGAACAGATCGGTGCCATAGGACTGGCGATCAACCGGCACAGTGGACAGCGGATCGACGAGAGAGGCAACCGGCCCGCCATTGACCTGGATGCGTCCATAGTTGACCATGAAACGGATATAGTCGATCGGATACCAGTTCAGGCCAAGCAAATAACTTGTCTGCGAACCGCCGCGTCCCAGCCGACCCGGCAAAGCCGCAAGACTGCCGATGCCCGTCGTGAAATTGTTGGTCAGGCCGTTTTTCAGCGCAGCATCATCAAGATCGATATGATCAACGCGCGCCGCAATCTGGAATGCGCCTGACCCTCCCTTGTTCAGCGGGTTCAGCACCTTGGTCCGCGTCCATATACCTTCGCCACGACGATATCCGCGCGTTTCACCGGTCAGGAAGAAACCAATTTCGCCATAAGCGCCGAAGTAAGAAGGATCACCTGTCGGCGTTACGGCAACATTGCCGCCGCTGAACGCATCCAGCCCGGTTGCACGGTCGCCGGCACGATAGGCATCAGCCTTCAGCCATTGGCCTTCGCCCACAAAATAGAGCCCCTTGAACACGCCGGCGATCTCGGCACCGATGATTCGGTCGCTCTTTGCCGCAAAATTGCCGGTATCGACGAAACGTACGTCCGTCAGCTGCGTGTTGGGGCGTGCGCGATACCGGGCAACCTGTCCGGTCGATGGTGTATTGACGCCAGCAATGCCGCCATTGGATGCAAATTCACGATGCTGATAGCCGAGACCGAAATGCAACTGGCCGCCCAGCGCCTTGGGCGCGTAAACGAGGCGCGCGGCACCAATATAACCATCATTGTCGAATGTACTGTCGATGCTGTGCGCGGCAAACAAACCAGCCTCGGCGCGCAAATCGTCATTTCCGCTATGCCAGGCCAAGGCAGCGCCAAGACGGCGGCTGTTTAGGAAGGCATCGTTAAATGCCGCGCGTTCAAGGAAGGAAATATTGTTCGAGCTGGAGATCTGCTCCATCCCGTTGAGCGTTTCGAAATTGCCAATGCGCACGATCAGCGGCGCATTGGCCGGGCTATAGCTCAAAAACACATCGCCGAAATTGACCGTCGAATTGACGAAATCGCCCTCAATCTTATAGCCAAATCCACCCGGCATCGTTCCTTCTGCACCAAGGCGGACACGGCGAACGCGGCTGTTGAATCCGAGGTTGCGGTTGGCGGCATAATCGCCGGGCAGACCAACATAGCCGGTATCATAATGCAGGCGGCCACGTGGCTTGAATGTCCATCCACCGTCACCCTTGATTTCAGCCGCCCCTTTGAAGGCGATTTCGGGTGCAGGCTTCGAATCGGGCTTTTTCTCGGGCGCGGGGGCAGGTTGCGGCGCAGGCGCGGCTGCGACCTTTTCGACCTTCGCCGAAAGTTCTGCCAGTTGCGCCTTCAGCGCGGAAACCTCTGCACGCAATGCCTCAACCTCGGCATCGTTCGATTGCGCCGCAGCGGGATCGGCCATTGCCAGGGCGACAACCGCAGTACCTGCGAGATAGATCGACTTTGCCAGCGTCATAAAACTTGCTCCTGCATCATGCGAACAAGCATGTTGGTCCGCATGATGCAAGGCCTGCCCGTCGTCGGTGACGGGCAGTATGACGCTTTTGTTGCAGCTTTGTTACATTTGCACAGCGATGCCGTTACATGGCCGTCAGAAAGCCATAGTGACTTCCATCCCGACGGTGCGTGGCGCATTGAAATTGGCATAATCACCCAGCACCAGCCTGTTGGCATTCGAACGGCGATAGATGATAGAATTGTTCAGAAGGTTCCGCGCCCAGAGCGCGACTGTCATATTCTGGCCGTTTTCCGACATCGGAATTTCAGCGAGCGACAGCCGCGCATTGACGATGAAACTCTTGTCGGTTTTCACATCCTCACTGGCAAAGGTAAAGGCAGGCGACGAATAATTGCCGTCGACATGCAGCTTCAACATTGCGCCATTGGCACTGACCGGAATGTCATAATCGATCGAACCCGACAGTGCGTGCTTGGGCGTGTAGAGAATATACACGTCTTGGAAAACCTGCGTTGTCACCGGCGGCGTCAATGATGCGTTGAGTTGTTCCTGAACTGTATTCCGCGCGGGCGGAACCTTGGTGTGGGTATAGGCATAGGACATTCCAAGCGACAGGCCATCTGCCGGCCGCACCGTCAGATCGGCTTCGATGCCGCGAATTTTTGTCGTCCCGGCGGCGTTCACGGTTTCCAGCGTGTTTCGCACGGTGCCATTGGTCTGCGGGATGAAGAAGTTGAAATCGACCTGTGTGTCGGTGCGATCCATGATGTAGCCGGCAAGGTTCAGGCGGACGAGACGATCGAAAAATTCGGTCTTGGCGCCAACTTCGTAAGACTTCACAGCCTCCGGGCCGAATGACCGGTAATTGAGCGAGCGCGAACTGGCCCCGCCGGCGCGATAACCGGTCGCATATTTCGCATAGAGATTGATGCTGTCGCTTGCCTGCCAGGCAATCGTCGCAAGGGGATCGAAGCGGCGGTCATTTTCACGGAAGGTGAAACTTGTCGCCGCTCCATTGACGGTGAAAAGGCGGCCATTTTTCTCGTCACGGGTCATGCGGCCACCCAGCGTGAGCGCCAGCGTTTCAAGATTATAGGTCGCCTGGCCATAGACGGCATAGCTTTTTGCAAAGGCAACGCTCGCACGTGCAACCGGCGATAGCGGATAGGTAGCCGGATCGATGATCGAATAGGCGGTTCCGTCGGCGTTCCAGCGGTTGGTGTTGGGCGTGCGCGCAGAATCTTCGGCACGTTCGTTGAAATAATAGCCGCCAAAGACATAATCGAGATCACCGGCTTTGCCGACCACTTGCAATTCCTGGCTGAACTGGCGCTGATCGAGCGTGGCGATGCTATAGCGGCTGAAGCTGCCATTGGGTGCGAAAACCGGTGTGCGATTGGCAAGGCCCGAATTGTCGAACTGCCGGTCGCTTACGGTGCGCCAAGCGGTGATTGAACGGATCTCGGCATCGTCGGTGATGTCCCAAGCCAGTTTCGACGTTACGCCAAAGGTTTTGCCAATGCTGGGCTGTTGCGGCACGCCGACAGAGGCGGTTTTGGCGCGCTCGGGCTGAACGGTTACAAGGGCGGGAAGCGGAGCCACAAAGCCAGACGGCAGGCGACCGCCATTGGCTTGGATCTGGGCAACAGTTGCAACAGGGCGACCGGTGGGGTTGAAATTGATCAACTGGCTAAGGAAAGCCGTGCTTTCATCATGGCCAGAATCGATCGAGAAATCGGCGGTGAAATCTTCGCTGGGCTTCCAGCGAACGGCGGCGCGGCCACCATAACGGTGAAAATAATTCCAACCCTTTTGCCCGGCGAGCGGGTTTTGGGTGGTGGCATTCTGATGCTGTAGCGACGCGTCCAATTTAATCGAGAAGCCCGCAACTTCGGGCAGATCAAGACGCAGCGTGCCATTGTAACGCCCGTAATTGCCAAGCCCTGCCGTCACGCGGCCGCCAAATTCGCCGCTCGGTGCGCGCAGCACCATATTCACGGCACCGCCTTCGGTGTTCCGGCCGAACAATGTGCCTTGCGGCCCTTTGAGCACCTCGATCCGTTCGACATCAAGGAAACCGGCATTCAGGCCGTGCTGGCGGCCGAGATAAACGCCATCAACATAAACGCCGACACCCTGTTCGCGCGCCGGCTGATTGGCATCATCAGGAACGATACCACGCATGCCGATGGTCAACGCGGTCTGGCGCGATTCAAAGGTCGAAATGCGCAGCGAGGGAATACCGCCATCACCCAGATCCAAAAGGCTGGATGCCTGACGCTTTTGCAGATC
>JACCDV010622268.1_pt1 | contig 16271 bp, 4 predicted proteins | sample 7446131 | NCBI WGS metagenome assembly JACCDV01 (sample SAMN15323448, study PRJNA562643) | freshwater metagenome | isolation source: river surface water | place: USA:Blue River Watershed | collected 2017-08-17 | reverse complement strand
CCTGAAGTATTTCCAGGGTTAATTTATTGATTAATGGAGCCCAAATTAATAATTTTAATTTTTGTTTCAGGGAAAATTGTAATTACAGGAGCAAAATCTTAAAATGATGCTGAAGAAGGATTTTAAAAGATTTTACCTGTTTTAGAAAATGCTAAGAAAATAAAGTATCAAAATTACAATAAAATTAATTAGTTTCTTTGTTCAATTTATCTTTTAAATTTGTAATTTTAAGTTTTATATATAATATACCTTATTATTAGTATTTTTCACATGCTCTTATTCATTCTTCTTTTTATTAATAAATTTCCTATAAAAATAAATAACGATTTTCTATCTATAAAACCGAGCCTAAATAATGATCATTTAATTAATCAAAAAACTCTTATTAAGGCTTTAATAGAAGTATTTTAGTCTCTTTTTATGAATAATTTAAATTGTAATTGGAAAATCCTTCAAATCATATAATATTTGTTTCCTAATCTTAAGAATATAATTATAGAAATAAGTAAAAATCATCTACTTTGTTTAACACTGTTTAAAATTTGATTTCTTTATTAATTTAAATATTCCTTTAGTCTTAATTTCTACTTTAAAAATCTTAATGAATTTGTTCTTATTTTTAATCCGTATAATAAATACTTAAATTTCCAAAATATATGTAATTTCTAATATTAAATAACTCAATTTAATCAATTTATATACTAATTTCATTACTAATCTATATTTCATTCATAAATAATAATATTATTAAATAAATTTTTCTTTTGATCATTAATTTAGAAGCTCCATAAATTCAAATGCTGTAGTTTCATATGGAGTTCCATCAGAAAACCTACTTAAGCTATTATGTTCTACATTTTTCAGCTTTGATTTTGTTGGCTCTCATTGTTTTTATGGTAATTCATAATTCTTAATATTAAGAATATTTTATGAAGATTAAATACTTTCCTTTTTATGTAATAATTAATTAAATGTTAATCAAAGAGTTCAAGGGATTGGTTTTTACTTTATTTATTATGATCTTAAATCTGTTGATGTTATTGCTTAAGTTCTTCGAGGTTTTTAATCTATTTTAATTTGCTATGTTTTTGCCCTTTAATTATTTATATATTTTTCTATAAACACATTTTATCTATCATGTTTTTATATATTTTAGAACTTAGCAATTTCTTATTCTGAAGTTAAATTCTTATTAATTTCATTTTTTGATATTTTTAAACTTTCATTTTATATACAGGTAAAAATCAATTAAATTTCAGTTAAGTTTTTTTCTTGTGAAATTTTAATTAGAATTTCCAATAAAGAAATATCTTTTTCTTTTTATCATAGAAAAGATAGTTATTATTTAATTAAAACTTCTAAACTTTAATTTTGTTCATTTTTTTAACCTAAAATATTCTTAATAAGAAAATTCATTTAAATAAGTAAATCTTCAATTTTCTTATTTTTTAAGTTTTTAGAATAAAATAGCAATAAAATTACTAAACCATCAAAACCAACTTATTATATTTCAAATTAAATTTATGAATCTAAAATATTTCTTATTGTTTTCTTCTAAAATAATTTAAAATGTAAAATCTCTAATTCTTGAATTAAAATATTGTCCATTTTATCAAACTAAAAGCAACTTCACATATTTATGATGACAAAATGCAAATATTTAGAATAGTTAAATTAATTGATATCATTATTATCTAAGATATATTTTTCTGCTTAGACGTAGAATTGTTTTATTGATTGTAATACGAATTATTTGTTAAATTCATTTTTATTCATTATAATTTATTTTAGTAAAGTAATTAAAAATTAAAATTATTTAATAAAAATTTGGAATATTTGCAAATAGTCTGGACTAAAAAATGCTAAAATATCTTTATTATCTTTTTAACTTTATATCAGATTCATTTTGAAGGGTAAATTTAAAGAAAATTTTACTTATATTTTTTAAATAAAATTCATTGTGAAAAATTACTCTATTTAATATATTGATATAAAAGCATTAAAATAATAAATAACTATATATTATGCTTTATTATCAATTTTGCTTTATAAATATTAAAAATCAATAATACTTTCTTCTAGTTAATCGTTATTAAAGACTTTGTCTTTTAATAAATAGCAATTTTAAATATCATTAAATCCAATAAAATAACCAATTGTAGAACCAATTAAAAGATGTATTTTGTTATCTTAATTAAAAATAAATAATTTACATATTGGCAAGTCAACTGAGACTTAACTTCTATGAATTATTGTGTATTTTTAATTTTCTTAACAATTAATTATTAATAGAAGTATTGTTCCTTAGAAATTACTAACGCAAATTGTAATTTCCTTTAAATAATGCTAATTATACTTCTTTTAATAGTCAATTAATTTATCTTTATTATAATAACTTGTCATATTAAGAATTTCATTATTGAAAAAAATATCCTTAATATTATACATGATTTCTATTTTCTTTTTTGATTCATTTAATGTATATAATTTTAAGCATCCTTCTGTAATAATAAATATTATTTCTTAAACAGTTTCAATTAAAATTAAATTGTTAATATTTTCTTAATAGGTTTTCTTATGAGTCTATAAAGATATTATTTCAAATATTGAAAATTCATTTGTAAATTTATTAATTCTTCTTAATATTAAATATTCTCTATTTTCTATGACTAAAGAACTTAGTTAACAAATTTAATGCTTTTTTGTATTTATATTAATCTATTATATATTTTCATCATAATATACCTTTACAATTTAACCGAGTTTATCAACATAATAAATGCTTATTAAATTACTCTTAGTTAATTTGTGTTACTAATTATCAATTAAATAATTCATTTGTATTTAATGTTTAAATTTCTTTTAATTAAAATCTCATTATAAATAATATAGTATTTATTCTTCATATATTTCTTCAGAATTCTCATATAAATATTTTATTCTTTTATTGGAGTGCTTTGTTCTAAGGTGTTAATTCATTGAATTCTCGGATCCATATGATTTTCTACATGTTTGAACTGGACAAATGAAATCTCTTTAAATCTCATTTTTTAATCTTCTTCTTCATCAGTTACTTAATGCAAGTGAAGAAAGATCTTGTTTTAAATATTCGTTTTTCTTATTAATTTACCTGTAAGTTTTATAAGTTACTTTTAATTTACAAATTTTCTTGTTTTGTTTATTATATCATTGCTTTCAGAGTAACATTCAGATAAAAAAATTTCTGAATAACTTATTGAAAAATCTCTTCTTTTTCATTATTATCAGATTTATCTTAATCTAGTGTATCAAAGCATTCTTTAAATATTTATTAGAATATTTCCTTATTAACATCATATAAGTTAATTAAATCCATATCAACCTCTTCATTCCCTAATTAAGACGAACTACTTTACATTATAATAATTTTACAAAAATTTGAATATTTTCATTCCAAATAAAAGAATCCTATTTTTTAAAGAATATAAATAATTTAATAAATAGATTTTTTTATTAATTTGTAAAATTAAAAATTTAATTATTTATTACTCTTATGCAATCCAACATTATTTTCTATTTTCTAAACAAGATTTAGAATTTGATTTTTTTAGCAATCTAATATACACCCAGCCATTATTATCTCATCCAAGACATAATAAACTTTATGAAATCCAAATACAATATCCAATTCGCAAATACTTCCGAAATGTTTATCTAAAACCTCAACAAAAAACTAGATTATTTCTAAAGCTAATAATTCGCTTTCATCGCTTTCTATTACGAGAATAAAGAATAAAGATGCAAATCTTTTATAAACAATTTTCTTATCTTCAAAAGTGAAAAAATTACAATCAAAACTTTGTCGGCTTAAAATTTATCTTGAAATTTCTTCTAATTAGTTTTGTTTCTGATTTATTGATAAATGAGATGAATACCACTTTGTTAATCTAATTTTTCCTTATCAATTTATTAGAAAAGCAGCATCTATCATTTATAATATAAGTTTTTTGTTTGTTTTTATAAACTTAAATGGAAAATTAAAATAGCACAATTACATAGTAGGAAAATAAAGCTTTATCGGAAACAGAGTTGGATAAAGTAATGAAGTGAAAAAAGTCCTTCAATGAGGAAGTTAAAAAAGAACTTCATGAAACTACTTTATAAGCTGGATTTTAAAATCCTGAAATCCAGTTTCCAAATTTACATGAATAAAAATGAATATTTTAATCTATTGGAGGAAGTTAGCCTGTTATTGTTGGAATCTGTGGAGGTTCTTCTTCAGGAAAGTCTTTTATTACAAATTGGCTCAAATCAAAATTTAAAGAAATAAATTATTCTGTTTAAATAATAAAGGAAAAGAATTTCTTATTCCCAATAAAGGATGAAGATGTTGATGAGAAAAATGAAGATTTATTATTATTACACGATTTTGATCATTATTAAGCAATTGATTGGGATTTATTTACAAAGGTACTTAATTGCTGTATTAATAATGAGTAAATAGAATTGCCAATTTTTGATATATTTAACAATAAAAGATTAATTAAAAGAAAAGTTCATAAACCAAGTGATTTGATTATTATTGAAGGAAGAATATTCATGAACAATCCTGAAATTCTAAAATTATGTAATATGAAGATTTTTTTAGAAACTGATTTGGATTTAATGCTTTCTAGAATTGTTATTAAAGGAGTAGCGAGAAAGTTAAAATTAGAAATGATAATTTAAAGATATTTAAAGTTCATTAAACCAAGCTATGAGAAATGGATAGAACCAACTAAAGGCTAAGCTGACATAGTAATACCAAATTTCGGTAATGGTTAAATCGATATTTAACAATTCTAATAAAGTTATGAGATTCTTTAAATATTAATGGATCTTTTGGAGTTCAGAATCAAAGATTCTCAAAACATAAGAAAATAATCAAAATATTATATTTATAATGAGTGTAATAATAAATTTAATTATTATGAATTATATTATTATTTCCTTAATATATCATTTTGAGATTATTGCTATGGGAATATTGGCAAGACATGGTCATAGATATCCTATGGAAGTTGCTATGAAAAATCTAAGAAAGAATTTAACAGGTATAGGTTAATGATAGTTATATATAATATCATAATATTTATTAAAAGAATATTAGTAGTTTTTTAATAACCTATAAATAGAGGAAAGTATCTTTATTTCTTCATCGCATAATAGAACATATGTGTCTAATTAGGTTTTATCTTATGGATTATTTGAATAAAAAATATTTAATTTAGATCCTGATATAAGATTGATGAGCCATGTGAATTCGTTTTGGTGATAAAAAAACAACATAATTGATACATGGAATTATGATAACTGTCCTTAGATGTACTATTTTTAGTATTTTTCTAATAGAAAATTCAAAGAATTAATTTCTTTAACAAAATCGCACATTTTACCAAAGTTAGATTTATTGGGTTTTCAATATAAAAACATTATTGACATTAATAATCCATCCATTGATTAGATTTTTGATTTTTATGATTTAATTTTGTCTGATATTTATTTAGGAATAATTAAAATGAATGATGAAGAATTTAAAGAAAAACTTTAAAACATGGCTGGTTTAGTTTATCATACAAAATTTCTAAATGATAAAAATGGAATTAAGTTTTAAAATACAATTAGTATAAATTCTATTATAAGGTTTCTTTAATAAGCTAAATAAGATCATTATGAAAATAATGGATAAATATAATAAAAACTATTAGCTATTAATTATCATGACTCTAATCTGTTTGCCTTGTTATATACTTTTGGATTAAGTGATTATAAATGCTTAGTTTAGAATGTTATTAATAAAAAAGAAAATAAATAAAAATGTATTGGAAACCCATATTATGCTTCGTTTTTTAACTTTATTTTAGAAATCGAAAACAATGAATATTTTATTTCTTTAAAATACAATGAATCTATAATTGATTTATGTTAGTAAAACTCTAAAAATGGAAAATGTTAATTTGATTTATTTATTGATTAATTGAAGAAACATATATTTTTGGATGATATAAATTAATTATGATAAAAATACTGCTATAATTCTTAAGATAATAGAATAATTTATCTATAGAATAATAAAAGAATGATTTTAATAATTTTAATACTAGTTTTTAGCATAATTTTTATCTTATTAATAATATTATGAAGATGGTTATTAATTTAACTAAAAAAATAATTAAATTTGTTATTATAATTTTTATTTAATTTTTAAAGTTTTTGATTTTAAATATTACTATAAATTGAATTTTTATAAAAATATCTGATTTTCTTTTTTAGAAACAGATAGATTAACTTTTAGAGGATTTCTTGAATATTTATTAATATCTTAACTTTTATATCAATTAACTTTTAGCGTTGTTTGTTAAAGTTGATTATTTTAAAAATCTTATTTATTTTTTATTTCTGTTTAAACTCTTTATTAAATTAATTCTTATAAAGACTTTTTAATTGTATTTTTTTCATTAAAAACATTTAAATTTTAATAACTTTAAAAAATACTGCTATTTTTAATTAGATTTTATTTTTTACAAAATTACATTTAATTCATATTGAAAATTGGCTTTTATTCTTATATTTTAAATTTTGAATATATTTTTTCAGTTAATTATTTTATCATATTTATATTTGGTCATTTGCTACTATCTATCTGTAAGCAATCAATTATTAAATATTTAATATCCTAATCTAAATTGTGCTAGAATTTAATCATTTAATTTAGTTATTATTGATTATTAATAGAATTTATATCAATATTCTTTAAAGGAGTTATCTTATGTATCATTTCATATAGCAAAATACCCAAACACCAAATATCAACACTTTTAGTTTGATTTTTATTCTATATAATTTCAGGAGCCAAATATTCTTTTGTTCCACAAAAAGATTTTCTTACATTATACTAGTCGACTTAAGCAACGAATCCAAAATCTGCTAGTTTTGAATTATAGTTTTTATCCAATAAAACGTTTTCTGGTTTTATATCTCAATGCACATATCCTAAATAATGAAGATATTCAACAGCGGTTACAATTTATAAAAATGATTTTAGTATAAATCTAATAGAAAGTTCTTTTGATCAAATTAGGTTAAATATTGAGCCGTTTTCCAGAAGTTCTAAAAATATTATTAATTCTTCATTTGTTTATGATATTCCTTTAATTTAAACAATATTAGAATGCTTTATACTCTTTTATATAAAAATTTCTCTGTTGATAGCGATTAAATCTTCTTTTTTAGTTTTTTCTAAATTTATAACTTTTGCTGCAATGTTTTCTTGCTTCTTTATATTATATGCTTTATAAACCTTTGAAATATATCCTTAGCCTATTTATTAGTCTCGGTATATAATTATATCATTTACATTGATAAAAGACATATTTAATTCTAAATAAATTTATAATTATTAAATGATTATTTTTAATGAATCCTCTAAAGGCTTAATAAGTTCTCAAGAAGAAATCACATAGATTTTTAATAGCTTGTTCGATGTTCTCTCTGTTATTAAAACATACGGTTCTATCTCTAAAGCCTTTTTTATATCTTGGAGATCTGAATTAATTGATATTTCTATATAACTTTAAGAAAGAGCTTATATTGAGGAATTGTCTTTTTCTAATTCTTTTAAATTGAATGATTTTTGTAAAGAATTATAATCAACAATTCCAAGAATTTTATCTTTCTATCTAATCGGAATACATGTTAAACCTTTTTATAACTATTCATAACAATCTCCAATAGTTAATCTTTAATCGAAATAAGGAGAAATTTTTATTCCTAAAGAATCTAATATTTTTACTAAATTTCCTGCAGTGTTTTTATTATTGTTTTTTTAACTTAATTTTTAAATAAAAAAATTGTATTATTAATAAGAGGTTTAGTAAGTATTTGTTACTAAGAATAATATTCACTGATTTTATTCTTTATTTTGATCTATTTATTAAAACTAATGAATCATTAAAGCAGTTTAATCGCCTATTAGAATACCTGTTTTTTAATATAAAGTTTAAACAAATTAAAATTCATTTTCTTTATTATAAATCTAGTTTAATTAATCTAAAACATTTAAATATATAAACTATATTTTATCAGTATTTTCTATAAAGTCTTAATATTGATTTGGAATAATTATCTTTGTGATAGAGCTGTTCAATTACATAATCTCCTCCTATATGTTTATCTTCAATTAATTTTTATTTTCTTAAACAAATCAATGTAAATTTAAAACATTATTATCTTATTTTTCATTTATTATTTTTTGAATCTCTTTTTTATTTAAACATTCTTAAAGTTCTACCCCGAGCATTTAAAGCAAACTTAATTAACTTTTATTTACTAGTTAATCATAATATACTTTATAATTAAAATTTCTACTTTTAGCTTATAATGCATATGCTAAGGTAATATTATCTTAGTAAATATCTAGTAGGTCTTGTTTCGAGTTTGTTTTTAAAGAATCGAAAACTTTTATTGCAATTTTTTCAGCAAATAAATCATGAGTAAGATTTCGACTAAAGTATAAGTAATATTGGTTCAGATCATTATTCATTATATTACTTATATCAATTATATCATCGTTTATCATTGACATTATAAAATATTAATTAAAAATTACTCCAAGTTTAATAAACTTTTTCCTTATACTTTTTTCTATAATTCTATTTTCTTAGAGTTAAAAGTATAATTTAAATTTGACTCCAAATTTCTCATTTGAATTTCCTAATTCTTCTTCAGTTAAGAAATCTCTTTATCTCATTGCTATTCATAATAAAGTTTTAAATTTAATAATTTTTTTTCTTAATTATAAAGTTCCAATGATTGTTTCTTTAATAAACTTAATTATTTATTCTTTATGTTTTTATTATTTTCTTCTAAGGTTTTTTATGATTATTTATTTAGCAATAATTTCAATCGTTTTCTTTATTATAAAACTTCTTCGTAATTTTGTTATTTAAGTAATTAATAAATCGAGTTTTTTATATTTAAAATTTCTGTATTTTCTCTTTTTTAAAGATCTTATAAAGATATTGCTTTTTCTTAAACTTCAAACTCTAATTATTATTTGTTTTACATTTTTTGTATTTAAAGTTTTATTTATTATTAATTTTCTTCTATTTTTTAATTCCAAAAATCTGTTAATTCTTTTAATTGTTTTTTAAACTTATTTCTTTGTTCTTATTTCTATAAAGAATTTCGTTTTTTTAAATCAGATAAAATAGATGTTTTTAATTATTACTCTAAGAGTTTTATTTCTTTAATTTAAACATTTGCATTTATCAAATCTCCTTTGTTGACAGCTTGTTCTCTAAGTGTATTTAAGGATTATATTTTTTCTTTCAAATCCTTGCTACTTAATTATATGTTGTTGATTGATACTTCTGTTATTGTTTAATCCAAATACATTATAATTATAAATGACTGATATCGAAATAGAGTAAATTCTCTCAACTTAAGATTTATATAAGATTTTAGGTGTTTAAAAGGATTTTACAGCAATTTAGTTAAAAAATCATTTCAAGAAAAGAGCTATGAAATTTCATCCCGATAGAAACAAGCATTAAAAAGCATCTGATGCTTTTAAAAAGATATCGGCTGCATATTAGATTTTATCAGATCCAATCAAAAGAGAATAATATGATAAAAATCCTAGTCAAGACTTATATAGTAATAATCAAGAGTGAGTATTTGAATAAAGATATTGGACAGCATAGGATTTATAAGGAGATGAGTTTATTAATTTGATATTTGGAAATATGTTTGAAAATCATTAAAGATAATTTTAATAAAGAAGAAATTATCAGAATTAAAATTAGAGTTTTTTATCTTTATTACCAATTCTGTTTTTTCTATTCTTTTTCTTTATAAATTCTTTTAACAGAGAAAAACCTTGGTTTTAATTTTAAAAGGATAACGAATATAAACAAGGTATAAAAACTCATTGATTTGGAGCTGTTGTGTATGTTAAAGATGGATTTTAGGATTTAAATATTAATTAATAATCTTCAATAATAAGCTAAGCAGAAAGTCAATACTTTAATTAATAATCTTAATTATGCTAACAAGAGATGCAATATTAGGATTATGATAATAAATATGATGGCAAAGAATGTAAAGAATATTTATGAATAAGAGAAATTCTATATGCAGACTAATAATTTTATCTTTATTAAAGTTGACTGCAGTTTGTCTTTGATACTAATACGTTTTCAGTTACTCAGTCAAAATACAAATATTTATTTCACATGTTAAAAGCTCCTAGTATTCCCATTGTATCATTTTCTTCTTTAAAAGTCATACAGTATTTCTCAGTTCCTTTTGATGTTTTGGAATCAAAATAAAAATACTCATTCGGATATATGTTATAATAAAGATTCTCTATTACTAGTTATATAGTTGGAAATGTTTTAAGTAAATCTGAAATGTTTTTAAAATTTCTATCTGGAAAAGCTAACTCAATGCATGTATTTTGATCAAAATTTGCATTTTATAAAAATCCACATCTTCCTGTTCACCCTTAACAAAATGAATTCAACTATTTAAATAAAGTTTCTAATATTACAGCTGGAAGATGAGTAAAAGTCGTACCTGTATCAAATATAATAGAATACCCATTAAAGCTAGAGAGTTAATCGCCAATATTAATTCCCATAAGTTTGCTCTAATAAAAACCATTGTTTAAAGTATAAGGAATCTTGGTATAATTTTATCAACTTTTTACAGAGAAATATTTTAACTAATTTACTGACTCAGCTTTAGTCCTAAAATCAAAACTCATTAAACCTCCTTTATCTATAAAGCAAACCCCGAAATTTAACTTTGCATTAATTTTAGTCAACTTTTTATATGATTTCTCTTATGATCTAAGAAACTTAGAATAATCATCTAAACCAAGTATTCCATCTGCATATTATGTTTTAAATAATCCAGTTTCTTTTATTGTGCACCCAAAATTCGCTCTTAGAAATTCTTATCTTTTTAACATTCAATAAGACTTTGTTTCTGATGTGAATTCAACTTGATCATTTCCTAAAACTCCTAATAAAGTCGATCCCTCAGCATAGGATTTTATGAAACTACAAAACTCACGATTTTAAAAAAGCATTTTATTCACACATTTTGTAATGATTTCAAAAGTCAATGATTTTTTATGATTAAAATAATCGTGTTCATGTTTTCCACAATCTCCATTTTTGCATAAAGTGCAGGGAAAGCTAAGCATATCAGAACCTGTATCAATAATTGCTGATTGAATTTCTTTTTGGTTTCCAACCTATATTTCTACGTAATAATACATGTGATCCACTCCTCCATAGATTTAGAAAATTCTTTCATCAACTTTAAAGCTAAATAAAAAAATAAGAAAAATTAAAATAAAACTTTTCATAACTGTTTTTTAATAATAAAATTTAATTTATTTATTCTTATTGATAAATGCTTTTTCTATTTATTCTTTAATTTTATATTTTTCTTATTAAAATTGTATTCTTTAATCTTTTAAGATTTGAATTCATTTCTTTTGTTCTTCTTATAATCAACTTTTTTCTCTTTAGATTATATTTTATATTTCTTCGGTTTCTTTAGTTAAAATGCTTAATTTATTTATTTTCTCTTATATTCTTTGTTAGTCTATTTTTTATTATTCTTTAGTTTGTTCTTATTTTTTAATTGATTAAACTATAGATTTTTAATAAATGTTTTAATATTTATTTATATTTAACTAAATATTATCTCTTATAAGACTTAATAATAATCCATACTTTTTATCCTATATCAACTCTTATCTTATAATCTCATTAAAACATTCTAAAAGCAATGAATCTCATTCTTCGGATATTCCTAATAATGGAATTTGTTTTTCTTAAATTATTCATTATAAACTCTCTTATAGCTTTTAAACATCATTTTCAGTACTTGGATATGGCATGGCCGTTTTTAACCAAATTTTGTTATTTTCAATAATCTATAAAGGGCTAATAACGGTATTAATCAATTACTCAATACTTGCATTTCATATAATATCATCAATCCATTTTACCTGCTCATATCTTTTATCATAAATAGATTTGTAAACCATAACTCTATTATCTGTGTATTTACTTTATTAATTGGATATTAATATCGGATTTCCATATAAAACAATCGAATTCTTATCCATTAAAAAAATTATAAGTTTTAAATTATTTATCTAAATTTGCTATTAAATCACCAGTTTCTTATTACATATCTGATAAACATCTTATTAGTAAATAATTAGCAAAATGAGTGTCTTTTTTATCTAAAATCACTTTATGATATATTGCTATTGCTTTTTAAAATTCTCCTTATAAATGATAGGTAAACCCTAAAGAGAATAAAATTTATGAATTGCTTGAATTAATATTCAGTGCTTCTTTGAGATATTATACTGACTTTTAGTAATCCCCTTGTTTTCAATATAATTATCCTAAATTGTTAAGAATTGTCATTCATAATTCATTTGTTTAATTTGCTGAACAATAATTCAGTGCTTTTTCTAATTTCTTTTTAGCTTGAATATATTATTTATTCTTTATATAAATACATCCAATTTCATTAAGAATAATTGGATCCTTTTTCTTTAGTAATTTTGCATTTTAATAATTCAAAAGTGCTGTCTAAAGATTATTAATTTTTAAATACTCCATTCCTAGGTATAAAAGAAAGAAGTGGTTTTTCTAAAATAATCTTTATCCTTGTCTAAATATATTCATTGCATTATCGGTTTCTTCCATTAAGGATAAAGTGCAACCTAAAAATAGCCAACTTTATTCAAAGTTTTTATTTACAATTATTGCTTTGTTAAAGAACCTTTTTGCTTAATCATATTTTTTAAGAATAAAATAATAAACTCCTAAAGAATGATAGTTTAAATAACTATCAGGATAATTATCTATTAAATTTGATACTATTCCATAAACTTCTGTTATTTCCTACTTTTATGTTAATATTTCTAGTAATAAGCTAATATTTTCAAAATAGAAATAATCCTGTTTTAGAATATTTTTAGATATTTCAAAAGCTTCTTCAATCTAATAATTCTAATATAAACTTGTTGCTTTTCTTATTAATTAAGAAGGAGATTATTATATTAGATCATTTTACTATTTTATTAACTATATTTATTATAAGCCTAATTAAATAAGAAGTTGATTTTTCATATTTAAATCTTTTGTTTCAATTTCTTGAATAAAACTAATTTGCTATTCTTTGTTTAGTTAAGTAACTTTAATAAACTGATTAAATGCTTAATTATTGTTTAAATTATATTTAATTGATAATTAGAATAATCTTTCTGCATCTTCAAATTTCTCTTCTTATAGATAGCATTCTCCTAAAATATAATTTATATCAGATAATATTATGCTATCCCCAATTGGATTTGAAATTTCAAGTTTTCCAATATTTATAGCTTAATTAAATTACTATTATTTATATAGACTATTAATTATCAAAAGTTTAAAATATTCATTTTTTAAAGATAAATTTTAACTATAAATTAAGAAAGAAACTTTAACAAAATCTTTTAATTAGTTTAATAAATATGCTTATAAATATACAGATATTTCGTTATAGTTTGTTTAAATTAAAATTTACTCAGAAAAATATAAAGAGTTTTCTATTTACTAATTTAAATAACAGTCAATACAGGTTAAAAATATTTGAGTTAAATTTTATCAAGTTAAACTATCAATAAATTCTTTATAAATTTAATCTAATTAATCATTATTTTATTTATTTTTTATCAAATAATATAAATCTTAAAATATTATTAAATTTATACTTCTTATTTATTTATTGTATTAATTATACATATCAGGCAGTTCGTTTAAATTCATTATAAAATTAGATAATTTTAATATTTTTTAATAAATTAATTAGTAATATTCTCTAACTGTTGTTCAAGTATTTATAATCAATCTTCTGCTTCCTGTATATTGCAATCAATAATAAATTCCTAATTTTCTAACTATTGTTCTTTTATTGTTTTTTCTTATAATTAATTTGAGTAAATTTTATAAGCCTTTTTAAAAATCTCCAATTTCGCTTCCTATTATATTATTTAGTTTGTTGATAGTTGCTATGAGAGCGTTTTATCTAAAAATTGCCTTATAGCTAGAATTTTATCTAATTTATTTTCTGAGACTTAGATTTGTTAATATAAAACTTTAATATTTCAATCTAATTTATTAAGTTTTTCTTAAACAATTATCTTTTCAACAGATTCAACATCATTTTCTTGCTATTCGAAGATGTTTTTTAGTTTATCTTAACCCATTTGACTTTGTTAAAACATAAAAGCCTCTTAGTTACAACTTCATTTAACTATATTAATACTACCTTGTTAATTTATTTTGAAATTTGGTAATGATTATTTTAAGTTAATTTTTTCTTTATATAACTATAGCTTTTTTTTCTATAAAATAAACTCAGACATAAGAATTATTAAAAAAAAATTAATTAATTTATAAAAATTAAAAATTCAATTTAAATTATTAAAATCTGCTTTAATTGCAAGTCAGATAATTAAAGTTATTTTATATCGAATGTTATCTTATCTTAAAAAGGGTTTAATAATTTTGATATATAAAAGATGTTGTTTTATGTAAATATTTTATCATTAAGTATCATATTATTTAAAATAACGATAACTTCTTCTTCATTAAGGCTTTTTCCTTCGTTTTAGAAAATTTATTAAATTAATAATTCTTTTGAAATACTTCTATATTAATCTATTACCTTCAATACTCTATTTTCAATTATTTAAATTAGCTCTTAATCTAATTTTCCATTTTTGAACAATGTTCCTCCTATAATCTCCTAATCTGGTAAAAAAGCTTAACCAATAAATATCGTTTGATTTCTTTTAGTTTTATATTCTCTAACCAAGCCTTGTTTTAATAAACTTTTTAAACATGAATTTATCAAAACTTAAGGCAAATTAAGAATTTTTTTGAAAGTATTTTTATTAACTCCTTGAGAACCTTTAATATTAATTGCATTTAAGACGATTTCTTCATTTTTCTCTAAATCATTATCAACAATTGTATTATTTATTTATGTCGAATATTAATATATAATTTATCCCTTATTTTTACTTATCTAGATTATTCCTTATTAAATCAAAAGAGAAAGTATTGTTATTCTTTCTTACTCAGTAATTTGTATTTAAGCACTTAAAATCTCTCATAATTTTTTATCATCAATTTTCCTTTCTTTTTCCATAAGATCCAAAATAAAGGCAATTTATTTTTCCCTTTCGATTTCGCTCATTTATAAATGGATTAAGAACTTCTTAATCTTCATTTGAAAAACTGGATTTTTACTTAATAAGAATATTAATACTTTAGAGATAGAAATTATAAGAGTTTACAAAGACTAATTCAAAAAGCACAAAGTATTTTAAATGAGGAAATTTCTTTACCAAATTTTTTAATCTCTGATGCGGAAATATTAATTTAAGGCTATTGCCTTATGATTTTATAATTAGAAAAATCTTTCTTTAATAATCCATAAATTCAGTCTACTGCAATCGGTCTTTTTTAATGATTTTTTCTTAAGAAAAACTTTTTTGAAGCAAACCCGATTAAAATTTTAAAAGCTGCGATTATTTTAGCTGCAAAAATTGAGGAAATCTTTTATGACACGAAAATTATTGAATAAAATTTAGAGTTTAAAAATGATGAATATTTTAGATATGAAAAAATGCTATTAGAATAAACAGACTTTTCTATTCATTTTTTTAATTATTCATTGATGATGGAATACTTTGTAAATATTTTCAATTGCAAAGAAAGATTAAAAGAATGTTATATGTTTTTAATATAAATAATTTCCACTAAAATCTATTTTGTATATAATCCAGTGTTATTAACTCTGATATGTACTTTGTATATATTAAAAAAAGGTATTAATGAACAATAGCTATTAGATTTTATCGAATAAAATCTTGATATTGAAATAGATTCATAAGCAGCTATTAATATATGGTGATTTTTAGTTAATTTTTAGCATTAGAATATTAAATAAATGTCTAAGGAAATTGCTTTAAAATATTAATCTCTTGAATAACTAAAGCAAAAGTTGTCAAAAATTAAATAAAGTTCTTTTGAATAAAAAGTTTTAGGATAAAATTTAGAGAAAAATGTATAAATAAATTTTATTTTAAAAATATAATGGAAATATAGAATGATTCTTAAATTTAAACTTAAATAAATGATAATAAAAACTAAAGTAAGAAAGTT
>JACCDV010263141.1_pt1 | contig 16287 bp, 10 predicted proteins | sample 7446131 | NCBI WGS metagenome assembly JACCDV01 (sample SAMN15323448, study PRJNA562643) | freshwater metagenome | isolation source: river surface water | place: USA:Blue River Watershed | collected 2017-08-17 | reverse complement strand
GCCACAGGAGTACTGCAGTCGTGCTGTGGTAGACCTGCAGTCCTCTCACAAAGGCTCCCACATTCACTCACAAATCCTTGCTGAAATCGAAAGAGTTTGTACAAAGTGTCCAAGGACGGACGACGGATGGGGTGGGCTGTGCACTTGTGTTTCGTTTTCGACGTGGTTTTGTTCGTTGGGGGGTGGGGGGGATGGAAATAAGGGAGGAGGACATACAGGACATGCAGAACATGCAGCTAGAAGAACACGATTACCGCTTCCTGCGCTTCGTAAGCTCGAGCTCATACTGATACATCGTCTGCTTCTTCTCGCGCATCTTCTCGAACTCTTCGTGCATTCCAACACTATCGATATTGTACATCTCACGCAGCTTGCTATAGAACCGATCACAGAACATCTTGAACTGATGCTTCTTTCCAAGATACTTGTGGAACTCCTTCGGTCCGAGCTTTTTGTACTGGGCATACATCTGTGTCAAATTGTCGTTCCCGTCAGGTCCCCTGAGCAAGTCTCCGTACTCTTCGCGAAACTTCGCGTATACAACTGGGAACACATGGAACCGCGCGTAATGAATGAGCGTATCGCGCGGGTTGGTGTCCGGAAGATCCCACTCAAGTGCGATGGAGTGGAGTTCTGTGTGGTCCGCATCGTCCCAGTGCTCTGGGGCGATTCCTTGGGAGAGAACCAGCTCTCGAGTGAGCGTGGTCTTGATCAGGTGGATCCGGTCAGCAGCCTCATCGGTGAGGGGCTTGGGGATCTTGTTTCCGCATGTGGTGCAGGAGGTCTTGGTCGCGTCTTCGCAGACAAGGGGGCAGTCGCAGAAGGCGGGCATCTTTGGCTTGAAGGCTGTGTGCTGTGGGCTGGGAGGGGGAAGACCCATATCCCTGACACTCACGAATCCATTTTGAAGAAGTCGCTCGCGAAGATGGAAATAAGGTTGGCACGCATCGAACAGACGGACTCACTCCTTCGCAGCCGCTTGCGTCACACAGACTTCACACACATACACATCCTCGCCGTTGCACTTGACGACGTTGGTCGTGAAGCAACCACACTCTTCGCACGAAGGAAGAAGCGAGTCTTCGTAGCACCTCTCACACAAGTCCATCGTGGATCGCTCATCATCACACGAGACAACGATGGTCGCAAACTTCTCGCAACACTCCTCGCAAATCGTATGAACGGGAGCCTTGCGATTCTGCGACTCCTCGAAACACTCTGTACACACATAGATGCGGCGCCCATCGCTCAGACGAATCGGGTGAGCAGCACGCACAAGCTTGCCGCAATCGCTCGGTCCGTACGCACAACACATCTCGCAAGGAGAGCTGTCGATCGGCTCATGATCGACCTCGCTCCAACACGCATCACACAGATCGAGGACAACACCATCAAGCCGGCGGAAGATCTTTTCAGCGGGCTTGTGATGGCACTCCTCACACACAACCGAGTTGTACATCTCGGCCTCACTTTCCGCCAGGTCCACCCAACAAGTCTCACACACGGGGTATGTGTCAGGCTCGTTCACCTCCTCCCAAACACGCGTTGCAGGGGCAAGATCGCAGTTGCTGCAAGACATCCTGATCGATAGGGCTGAGGGGGGAAGGTGTCCTCTGCTGACTCGCACGAATCCATTTTGAGAAGGTCTCACCAAAATGGATTTATACAGGGCAGGGAAGGCAGACTGCCCCCCCGCAGTCAAATGTGAAGATGCACCCATTCTTCGCAAGCCGTGTAAAACGGATCGCCCTCAAAAAGAAGGCAAAGTCAGCACAGAAGATGGCCTCTCCTCTTCCCGCACTGATGAAGAAACTGCTCCCTGCGTTCGAGACGAAGTTCAAGAAGCTGTTGTGGGCTCGCTCTGGCGCAACTCCCATCGGATTCCGCCACGATGACTGCAGCAAGCGCGTGTCGATTCGCTACGGCGAGTTTGTGAGGCTCCATGACACCTACGGAGAGTCGTTTCTCACGCACACAGATCACCCGGGCATCATCGTCATCGCTCCGCCTGAGCCGATCCTCAATCCCACCACGGCAGCAGATGTGTGGTTGCGCGACCACCTCGGACCCGGCCATGACATCGCATGTGTCATTGGAATCGAGGGCAGTGGAACTCTCGCAGAGAACACGAAGCTTCAAGCGTTCGTCGACATCGCAAAGAAGAATGAGTGGCAGGTGTTGTCGAGGGACGCAAGCAACCGCAACAGCGGAGTCGGGAATCGTGGAATGTGGGCCGGACACTACTTCGTGTTCCTCCAGGGATCTGGTCTCACGTCGGTGGAGGAGGGATGTGTTCCTCTCGCAAACGGCGCGATCGAGTACACCTCGAAGGAGGACCAGGTGAAGATCAAGAGTCAGCTGTTGTATATGATGCTTCAGGTGCCCGACGCAGAGAGGTTGTTCAAGACGCCTCCGACCGCAGAGGAGCTGGAGCAGTTGCGTGTGTATTGCGAGACCAATGGACTTCTTGACTGGTCGAAGTTCCCAGTCTCTCCGATTGGACCAGATGGCAAGCTTCAGTGTTGGAGCGAGCACCCGATCACCGCAGAGAACTTCCTTGCGGACCAGTACGATCAGAGCTACACGCAAAAATGCCACGTGGATTCAGTCGCAAGTGCGGGTCTGGACTTTGACCCAGCGACTCGTCGACTCAAGACTGCTGTGCGTCCGTATGGATTTATGTGGGGCATCATGAAGTTTAATATGTTGCAGGGCAAGGGCAGTATCGAGGATGCCCGCAAAGACCTGAACCTTCATCTGAAGGCAGAGATTGCCGAGCTAAAGCGTCGTCTCGCTCAGTACGAGGCCGTGTGATTCTATGTTGCGTCGAATGCATTCTTCAAAGAGATCCTTGCGTAATTCACATCCGACACCGATACGGCCCAGCTTTCGTGCCGCGATTGCGGTTGTCATGCTTCCTCCAAACATATCCAGCACGACATCGCCACGGCGCGTGAAGAACTGAATGGCCATCTCCGGAATCCCAAAGGGGAACGGAGCTGTATGTCCCAACTTGTTTTCCTTTTTGTTGTTGATCTTGATGACTGGACTCATCTTGAAGATGTCCTTGCGAAACACCGCAGAGATCTCGGGGTCAACTCGGCTGTCTTCGCGTTCGGAGTCCTGTGTGAGAATCGTCTTCAACGAGAACCGCTTGCCACGATTGGACTCGGAGCGGTTGCACGCTTGATTGCAGCACTCCCACGATCGAAGTCCCTTGCACGTGTAGCTGTTGCTCTTGACCTTCAACGACCCGCAATCACTGCAAGGGAACTTCGTCTCGTCCAGTCGATGCTTCTCAAACACCAGCACATGCTCGTAGCAATTGATTGGCTTCTGGTAGAAGGGATACGGCTTGGAGATGGATGTCGCGTGGCGCTTGCTCTGAACTTCGCCCTTGTCCCAGATCAAGTCGTCGACGTATCGGAATCCGCACTGCTCGAACAACACGATGAAGTAGGCGGGCAACGGGATCTTGCGTTCGCCCCAACACTTGACGCGCTCCATGTTGTCGTTGTACACGACATCGCTCACGTTCCACACAAACGTTCGGTGGTTGTCGAGGACGCGATAGGCCTCCTGAATGATTGCCTTCATGTCGTCCATGTAGGCTTGAAGCGTTGGCCACGTCGAGTAGTCGCGCGCATTGTAGTAGGGCGGAGAGGTCACCATCAACCCAACACTCTCACTTGGCATCCGTCGCAGTGTCTCCAAGCAATTGCCCCAGACGACATTGACTCGCTCCGAATCAAGCGGAATTGGCTCTGCGATCGGATGCTCGGCTTGGTGCTTGGTCTTCACGACTTGGATGTACGCAGCCGTGAAGGCCTTGACATTCGCCGCTGAATCCTCGAGGGGTGTATACATTGCTCGAATCTGAGTCTGAAGATCCTCAGACAAGAATTCGGCATTCGATTGACAGAGGTCCATGATACGTCTGTCTGCTTTGGGAATGGAACGTCCGTTTTTTCAAAATGGATCTGGGTTTGTGAGGCACGACAGAACTCCCCCACAGAAGACAAGATGCCCCGCAACGTTACAGGAGGTTCTGGCCACAAGGCCCAGCGCAACTCAGAAGGCTCCAAGGCTCGCAACAACCGCTGCCTTGTAGATGACCTTCTCGACGACATTCGCAATGGAGAGAGGTTGGACGATGTTCAGGTTGGTCGTGTGCTCAAGCGAATGGGCAACGGCAGGATGGAGGTGTTTACGATGGAGGAAGTGAAGGAGGACGATGTGGAGTCCAGAGGGATGAAGGTTGTCAATCGGATCGTGCCAATGCGTGGCGGACTTCGAGGCAAAGGCAAGAAGACGGTCTGGGTCGACATTGACAGTCTCGTCATGATCGCAGAGACAGGACTTGCGGGAACAACGCATGAGATTGTGGCAGTCTTCTCTCCCGAGCAAGTCGCAAAGCTGCGCAGGCTCCGACCGGATATGGACGAACGCTTCTTCCTCAAGGGAAGTGGAGCAGACTCGGCAGACGCAGAAGGTGGAATTGAGTTCGACGAGAAGGCGGGAGAAGATGACGCAGAGGTGGACGTAGACAACATCTAAGCAAGGAGTAATGAATATCAACATCCTTGTGATGACCTTACTGGCCACGATAATTGGCCTGTATACATGGAAAGCCTATTTGCATCAGAATGACCCTCCTCCAAGTCAATTGCCATGGGTTCCGATTGATGCAAACAAACCGCGATCCTTCGTGAACAAGACCAACGACGCAGGAATGTACATCGAACGGGTTCGGCGCGTCGCAATCATCGGAAACCCAAGTGGAAATGTGGGATACAAGGGTTCAACAAACGGGTCAATGGAATGGAACTTTTTGACGTCCATTTGCGTTTGCCCCCCTCGCAACCAGATCGTATGTCCTGCTCCCGAGTACATCGCAGATGCGGGCAATGCCGATTCCGAGGTGTGCGACATCTTGGATGGCAATGGTACCGATGTGCTCGACTTCGGTGATTCGGGCGCGAATGTATGCGACTAATATACAATGTCGTCATGCCCAACTGTGGCAAAGAAGCTCCAGCTTCGTCGCGATACGGCGGCGAACTGGGCTTCCAACAACCCGTTGTTGTTGGCGGGAGAGCCGGGAGTTGAAACAGACACAGGCAAACTTAAAATTGGAGATGGAGTTCGTCGATGGAACGCGTTGCCATATGTAAGTGAAGGACCAACCGGAGTCACAGGCTCTGTTGGAGCAACAGGCGCAACGGGTCCACAGGGAGAACAGGGTCTTCCCGGAACCGCATCGGGAACCGGTGCAACGGGTCCGACGGGAGACATTGGTCCACAGGGAGATACGGGTCCAACGGGTCAACAGGGAGATACAGGACCTATAGGTTCAACGGGAAGTGTCGGTCCAACGGGAGAACAGGGCCCGGTCGGGCAATCGGGAGACACAGGAGAAACTGGAACTACTGGACCGCCTGGACGATCCACGTGGACGTATACTGTATCAAGTGGCTCGATCGTAGAGACAGACGGGAAGACACTGACGGGAACCGACGCTATATGGTATTCCACTCAAACCTATGATTCCGCCTTCTTTTCGTTGCAACCGGTTTCGATGGCCGTGCGAGTGGACGTGTACCTAATCGATCAAACGCAATATTTCGGATGGAGGATGTCATCGGGACAGGGTCTGTACAGAATCAATGCGTCCGGAGAAACATCGGAGGGGTTTTGGACGCAAAATAGCACAACAGTCTCGACAACCTATGATGGCAACACGATCTCATACATAAAAGATGGAGTAGTGGTTGCGACGGAGACTGTCTCCGGGCTTTCAGTAAAGCTTGAATCCTATTTCATCGGAGGGCCGAATACGATAACGAATGTCGTCTACGGTCCTATGGGACCTGTTGGCGCGACGGGAAGTGTAGGGCCGACTGGATCAATCGGTGCCACTGGTCAGACAGGTATGACCGGAGAGACTGGTCCTGTTGGTCCCGAGGGCCCTACTGGTCAGACAGGGATGACTGGACAAACGGGATCGATCGGTCCTACGGGTCCGACTGGCTGGACAGGTCCTACGGGCATGACTGGGCACACTGGTCCCACAGGCCCGACAGGCTGGACAGGTCCGACAGGAGTTACGGGCATGACTGGTCAAACCGGAGAAACCGGCCCGACAGGTTGGACAGGATCGACAGGGTGGACGGGACCGACCGGTGTGACGGGTCAAACCGGACCAACCGGTCCAACGGGCTGGACGGGCATGACCGGAATGACAGGAGAAACTGGACAAACAGGTCCAACGGGTCCAACGGGCTGGACGGGTGCGACAGGAGTTACGGGTATGACGGGAGAAACAGGTCCAACGGGCTGGACAGGTCCGACAGGATATGGCGCAACAGGATGGACTGGACCCACCGGGTCAACTGGTTCTGATGGAATGACCGGACCGTTTGGACCCAGTGGGCCAGAGGGACAAGTTGGAATTCAGGGCATTACGGGACCAGAAGGACCCATTGGTCCAACGGGTGAACAAGGCGTGCAAGGAATCCAGGGCAACCAGGGACTTCAAGGAACTGCAGGGCCAACGGGGTACACGGGTATGACCGGGCAGACGGGACAAACTGGAGCAACGGGGCCTACAGGTTCGACGGGGTGGACCGGAATGACAGGCATGACCGGAGAAACAGGGCAGACGGGTCCCACTGGTCCAACCGGATGGACAGGCATGACAGGAATGACGGGAGAAACAGGGCAGACCGGACCCACTGGACCGACGGGCTGGACAGGGATGACTGGACAAACGGGTCAAACTGGAACAACAGGTCCGACTGGACCGACGGGTTGGACAGGCACGACAGGAATGACAGGTGAAACAGGGCAGACGGGAACAACCGGACCCACAGGCCCAACAGGCTGGACGGGAATGACGGGCATGACAGGACAAACTGGTCCCACGGGCCCAACGGGCTGGACCGGGATGACAGGCATGACAGGCGAAACAGGAGCAACGGGGCCAACGGGATGGACGGGCATGACTGGAATGACCGGTCCAACTGGCATGACGGGAGAAACTGGACAAACGGGTCCGACTGGACCAACGGGTTGGACAGGAATGACCGGAATGACAGGAGAAACTGGACAAACAGGAGCGATTGGACCAACGGGCCCAACGGGTTGGACGGGCATGACCGGAATGACGGGGCCCACAGGGCCAACGGGATGGACCGGCATGACTGGGATGACCGGAATGACAGGAGAAACTGGACAAACGGGTCCGACCGGACCAACAGGCTGGACGGGAATGACAGGAATGACTGGCCCAACGGGTCCGACGGGTTGGACCGGCATGACTGGGATGACCGGTATGACTGGTTCAATGGGCCCAACTGGACCAACAGGTTGGACAGGAATGACGGGTATGACTGGCGAAACAGGTCCAACGGGCCCAACGGGATGGACCGGCATGACTGGGATGACGGGAGAAACTGGCATGACTGGTCCGGCAGGCCCAACCGGTCCGACGGGATGGACCGGCATGACTGGGATGACGGGAATGACGGGTGAAACCGGACCCACAGGCCCGAGTGGCCCAACGGGCTGGACAGGTCCTACGGGCATGACCGGGATGACAGGAGACACGGGCCCAACAGGAGAAATAGGGCAAACAGGACCCACCGGAGAGATCGGCCCTACCGGAACATCTCCCTATCAGTTTGTCAGGGCTGCAGGGTCTCCAGTCATCGTTCGTGGAGTCAATTCGACAAATATCACATTGTACGGCGATACCGAAGACCAAGTGGTCAGCATCAATCCGATGAATTTTTACCTGAATACTGCTGGCGTAACGATGACATTTACTGCGCCGAGTTTTGAGACGGGGTCCGGAGCCACCGTCTACGTTGGGTTCAACAATACATACGTGCAATTTGACGATACGACAGCAACCCCATACATCGCAGGGGTTGCCGGTTCTTCCATCGGATATTCGCAGGGAATCAATGGATATCAACTCATTCTTCGGACGGACAACACCGCGAGCATTCTGATGGATGGAGCTCCTATGTTTGACGCATCGTTGTCTGGAACAACTGTCGAACAAGTTTCAATCTATATCACTGCGACAGCAGGAGTTGAATGCGTCATTGGGGGAGTGCGCGTCAATGCAACGGGTGTCGTAGGACCCACGGGATCAACAGGGCCGACAGGCGACATTGGGCCTACGGGGGTGGTTGGGCCGACCGGGATGACCGGATCAACTGGGATGACCGGACCAACGGGACCTGGATTCCAAACAATCAACAATCCGGCTAACTATCGACTGCTGACTGCAACGGGGACATCCTCCAATCAAGCGCAGGCGTGGAACACATTGACGTGGGACGGATCTCTATTGTCCGTCGTGGGAGATGTCTCCGCAACCACTTACAACGGACCGGGAGGAACGGCAGGAGCCCCGCACTACACATCGTCGGACGACCGCACAACTGGTGTATTCTTTCCCGCCGCTAACAACCTTGCCTTCACGACGGCAGCAACCGAGCGCATGCGCATAAGCAACTCCAATGTAGGTATTGGAACGACTGCGCCGTTTGCGAAACTCGATGTCTCAGCGGGAGGAATCATGTCGCAGAATGGAGGGTTGTTTTTGTTCAATCGACCCTCGTGGGCGGCACTTCATATTTATGGAGCCCAAACGCAGAATACGATGTTTGTAGAGGACGTATCCACTGGACGTGCTGCGAACAATCCAACAACGACAAATCCAACGGGGTGGCAAATCGGAGTCAACAATCCAGCCACCGGGAACAATACCGCATTTTCGTTTGTTCGGGTAAACGCTGCAAGTGCCACATACCCTCCGGCGTTTCAGATTGCGTCGAACGGAAACATTGGATTGGGAGTTACGACACCGGGATATACACTCGACGTCAACGGAACAAGTCGTACGTCTAACTTGCTTGTGTCTGCAGGGGTAACATCGGCCCCAAGCCTTGCATTTTCGTCCGATACAAGTACGGGATTGTATTCGCCCGGATCTGGACAGATTACATTTTCGACGGCGGGAATTGATCGCGTGCGGATTTCAAACGCAAATGTTGGAATCGGTGTGACCCCTGCCCTACCCTTAGACGTATCGTCTGCAAGCACTCAAGCCATGCGGTTGCGACTCAATGCAACAAGTCCGGGTGCTCCAATTGCGACCATGATGCATCCAAACATGACGAATGGAACCCAGGCCTATTGGCAGTTTGGCCGCGGCGATGCACAATCAAACGCCGTGAATGAGTTATTTAACTACGTTGGAGATGGAAATTCAAGCAATTACTTTCGGATTTCCATTGTAGGACAAAGCGCGGGAACTGGACTTCACTGGCTCGCAAATGCGAGGCTTGGAATCAACACGGCCACACCTGGATACACATTAGACGTCAATGGCACGACACAATCAACGAACATACTTGCAGGAGGGTATATTCGCAACGCACTTACTCCCACTCAATTTGACATCAGTGGTGGAAACATCAGCAATTCAGGAGTAATTAACACAGGCCGAATTAATGTCGCATATGCAGGGTCTGCTACCCAGGCAGGAATGTATTTTTTCAACGTGTCAAATTTAGGATTCTACGGAGCCAACGAAAACGAGCTTGCATTTGTATCCTCGAATGGCGAACGTCTCCGTTTCAACCAATACGGAATCTACAATGCGTCAACCGCATCCAACACGCTCGGCGGAGTTGTTCTGTTTAACAATGCTGTGAGCAATGTGGCTACTTCAAGTAACGCTATCGGTGGAAACACACTAAGCAATAGTCGATTGGGTGTGGGAACAAATCCATCTACGTATACGCTTGACGTCAATGGGACCGCACGAGTTGTCGGAAACACATTGGTGCCTGCTATCCATTCCCAACAATACACGACTGGAGTAATTGCCAATGGTGCGTCGGGGGTTATTACAGCGTGGTCAAATATTATGCCCGCAAATGCGAACAACTATTCATGCATCGTTACCGTCGCAGCAAACATTCTTGGAACAGGAACATTGAATGTTGGAGGCGCAGTTTACGTTGTTAATCAGTATAGCAGTGGGACGTACAATGCGGTTCAGCTCGTCCAAGGGAGTGGTAGCGGAATTTCGTTCACAACAACCACGAGCAATATTTCGTTAAGTAACGCGGTTTCCAGTTCGCAGCAGTTTGTTGTTACGTTTGCTGTCCTCGGAAGCAATCGTTAAGATGTCGGCCCCGTCGGGCCAGTGGGACTCTCGGTCGGAACACTCACCATCACAATCGGAACTGTAAACGACGACCCAATGGTTGCTGTCTGTTTTGCCTGCTCGTCTTTGACCCATTGGGTGACCCGGGGCAGAACTCCAATCCATGCAATGTCGATCATATTTGCGTCGGTTCCCTGCATGTCGACAAGGTTATCAACAAACAACCCTGTATTCACGGATGGATGTGTCACATAAAATCCAACACAAACTTTGGCTGTGTCAATCAACCGGTCAAACTTTGTCACGCGAACGTTCATTTGTTTGAGTAAGAAGAAGATTGTAAGCCGGAAAGAATAACGAGAAATGCAAGGACCCCAAGGTATTGACGGTCCGACCGGACCGCAAGGCCCGCAAGGAATTCAGGGGATTCGCGGACCCCAAGGCATTCGTGGTCTTCAAGGCGAACAAGGACCTCGTGGCATCCAAGGCATTCAGGGAGTTGAAGGCCAGCGAGGCATTCAAGGACCCCAAGGTCTTGTTGGGCCAACAGGAGACCAAGGCATTCAGGGAATCCAGGGAATCCAGGGCATTCGAGGACTCCAGGGTGTCGCAGGTCCGACGGGACCGGAAGGGCCGCAAGGAGATCAAGGGGTTCCTGGGTTCAACACGATAACTGACCCTTCGCTGAACCTTGTTCTGTTGTCCGATGGAACCACATCCACCGCAAAGACAACCTCGACTGTCAACGTGACGAATGACGTCATGTCCGTATCGGGCAAGATCGGGATTGGTCTTTCGAACCCATCATATCAACTTCAGTTGAGTACAGACAGCGCAGCCAAACCCACTTCTTCCACGTGGACAGTGTCATCTGATTCGCGAATCAAGCGGAACATCTGCGACGCAAATGTGTCGGATTGTTATGCGATTGTGAAGTCGCTGAAACTGAAAGAGTTCGAATGGGATGTCTCTTCGCTTCCAGTGGGCCGAACGCTCGGATTCATTGCGCAAGAGGTTGCAAGTGTGCTTCCTGCGTCCGTCAACAAAGCAAGTGGCTACGGACTGCCTGATTTTCACTATCTCGATGTCGATCAAATTCACAAAGTCATGTATGGTGCGTTGGTGAAACTCATTGAAAACAATGAACGTCTCGCGCATGACGTTGACCAACTTAAAAAACGGCTCGCAGAGTTAGAATAACATGAGCGTTGGACCAACGGGACCGCAAGGTCCGAGAGGTATTCAAGGGCTTCAAGGAACTCAGGGAATCGAGGGCCCCACTGGTCCGCAAGGTGTTACAGGTCCCCAAGGCATTCGGGGTGCCGATGGTGGTCTAGGTGTCACGGGTCCGACCGGAATCGAAGGCCGCCAGGGACCGCAAGGTGTTGTGGGAGAGAAGGGTCCGATGGGAAATACAGGAGACACTGGAGCAGTTGGCCCGCAAGGGCAAACAGGTCCGACAGGATTGATTGGACCGACTGGAGTTACTGGATCGACGGGTTGGACAGGACACACAGGATTTACGGGGCCCACTGGACACACGGGTCCAGCAGGATCCGCAACGAATACGGGTGCAACCGGACCCACGGGAGAAACGGGTGCGACTGGAGCAACCGGTCCGGCTGGTTTTTCGACAAACACCGGAGCAACCGGACCGACAGGAGCCCCGGGATACATCGGAATGGATGGTGCGACAGGACCAACTGGAAAAGGAGACACGGGTCCGACAGGCCAGACGGGTCCGACTGGACCAACCGGTTGGACGGGTCCAACAGGATTGGGAGATACAGGCGCATCCGGAGTCACAGGACCAACGGGTTGGACGGGAATGACTGGAGAGACCGGAGCAACCGGTTCAACGGGTATGACGGGGCCAATGGGGGAAACCGGTTCGACAGGTCCAACTGGAGCAACAGGTCCTACCGGACAAACGGGAGAAACAGGACCAACTGGCTCGACGGGTCCTACGGGCATGACAGGATCCACGGGCCCAACGGGAATGACGGGCGAGACTGGACCGACTGGACCCACTGGCATGACTGGTCAGACTGGAGCAACGGGTCCAACTGGATGGACGGGCCCGACAGGTATGACGGGGGCAACCGGACCAACGGGATGGACAGGTCCTACCGGCATGACTGGATCAACCGGAGAGACGGGATCAACTGGACAAACTGGTCAAACAGGAGCCACTGGACCAACGGGTCTGACGGGCTCGACAGGTATGACGGGAATGACCGGAGCAACTGGAGCCACCGGGCCAACAGGTATGACGGGTCCCACCGGTCCGACAGGCTGGACAGGGATGACCGGTGAAACTGGTGCGACAGGATCGACGGGTCCAACTGGAGCAACGGGACCCACCGGACCAACGGGAATCGCTGGTCCTACTGGCCCAACCGGCATGACAGGCATGACCGGACAAACTGGAGCAACGGGTCCGACAGGCATGACCGGTCCAACTGGACCAACGGGAATTGTGGGCGCAACCGGACCCACTGGCATGACTGGTGAAACTGGTCCAACCGGAATGACTGGACAAACTGGCGCAACGGGATCCACTGGTCCAACCGGCATGACCGGACAAACCGGTGCGACAGGCCAGACTGGACCCACGGGTATGACAGGCGCAACCGGAGTCACTGGTCCAACTGGAGCAACGGGGCCGACAGGACAAACCGGCACGACAGGTCCAATGGGTCCAATCGGACCAACGGGCCCGACGGGCTGGACAGGCACGACAGGAATGACTGGGCAAACTGGAACCACAGGACCAACAGGTTGGACGGGGCCCACAGGTCTTGGCAACACTGGACCAACCGGTCCCGCAGGCTATATTGGGCAGGATGGAGCCACCGGTCCAACGGGCCCAGCCGGACAAAGTGTGACAGACGGGTTTGTCGATGGTGGAGCACCGGACACAAACTATTCGGGTGAAGCGACATTTGATTTTGGAGGAGTCTAACAAGAGGAATGCCGGTGCGGTTACAATTTCGACGCGGCACTGCGTCCCAATGGACGTCGGCCAATCCAACATTGGCGCAGGGAGAACTTGGATTGGAAACGGACACATCGCAATTCAAAATTGGAGATGGGACAACGCCTTGGAATTCCCTTGAATATGGTGGATTGCTGGGTCCAACCGGAACGCAAGGACTTACCGGCCCAACAGGTATAACAGGGCCAACGGGAGCTCAGGGAAACCAAGGACTTCAAGGCAGTCAAGGAGTCCAGGGAACCGCCGGACCCACTGGACCTCAAGGAATCCAAGGATCACAGGGCAACCAGGGCATTCAGGGAACTGCTGGAGCGACAGGACCGCAAGGTGTTCAGGGACTGCAGGGGCTTCAAGGTTCGACGGGTTCAACTGGCGCAACAGGTGTGGCTGGAATGACGGGGCCAACTGGATTCAATGGCACGACCGGAACGACGGGTCCAACGGGTGAGCAGGGTCCACAGGGTATTCAAGGCAGTCAAGGAATCCAGGGAACCGCGGGACCCACCGGGGCTCAGGGGATTCAAGGAACACAGGGCAACCAGGGAATCCAGGGAACCGCGGGCGCTACGGGTCCTCAGGGCGTTCAGGGACTGCAAGGAATCGATGGGGCCACTGGCTCGACTGGACCGACAGGCGTTGAAGGTCCTCAGGGTGTTCAGGGAAGCCAGGGAATCCAGGGAACTGCCGGACCCACTGGACCTCAAGGAATCCAAGGATCACAGGGCAACCAAGGCGTTGAAGGAACGGCCGGACCCACTGGACCGCAAGGTGTCCAGGGACTGCAAGGTCTCGATGGTCCGACGGGTTCAACAGGGCCAACTGGATTCAATGGCACAACCGGAATGACAGGACCAACGGGTATGACTGGATCAACCGGACCCACGGGACCGACAGGAGCAACCGGTCCAGTTGGGGGATTGGCGGCAAGCACATACATCTCCACTGGAACCCTTGCGAGCGACATGGGAACATCTGGATCCGATCAGAACATTCCCTTCACATCGTCCTACGATCCGAACAGTTGGATCAAGAACTCAGGGACTTCTTCGATGACATTTCAACCCTCCATCGCAGGATATTACTACGTCACGCTTGGGGGGCAGTTTTCAGCAGCGACGACAAACAACAATATCCAAATTCAGACGTCAGGTGGAGTGCAGTTGCTCTTTTCAATGGCGCCAGACAACGCACCGGCAACCGAGTCGTCAAAACTTCTGTATTTCAATGGAACGACAGACGCAGTCAAATTCACTGCCTTCGCAACTAGTCCTGCCTACCTCCTAAGTGCAGTGAGCACATTCTTTAGTGCGCAATTGGTTACGTATGGACCGGGATTCACAGGGCCCACTGGAGTGACCGGATCCGCGGGAACAACCGGACCGACAGGATCAGCCGGACCAACCGGAGCTGCATCTACTGTAACAGGACCAACAGGTCCGGCCGGAAGTGGAGGAGGATCGGCACTCGCCTCCGATTCGATGATGGTGGTTGCGTTGAACGGAACAAATGCGAGTTCAAACTTGCTCTACAGTTATGATGGGACAACATGGACCAATGCAACAACAACTCTGGGCGGAAGCAACGGAGGAGCTGCGTACAATGGACAATATTGGGTTCTCGCAAGCAGTGCCGGAACTGCGCGCTCTACCGATGGAGTCAACTGGTCGAACACAGCGACGGGTACCGCGTTCCGAGGACCTCCCGCGTGGAATGGGTATCGTTGGGTTGTTGGTGGCCCAAGTGGAACGATCTACTATTCAACCGACGGAATCACATGGACAAGTGCGTCGAACCCATTTTCTTCCTCCGGAAACGTATCAGTTGCCTGGGGAGGCGACAAGTTTATCGCGGGCATCGACGATTTTGGTCCATCGGACAGACTTGCGTATTCCTATGATGGAATTACATGGGTTGGACTGGGAACTCCATTCTCGCCGAGTACACGTCGCATGTGGGGAGGAATCGTATACGGAAATGGAGTCTGGGTGATTGGAGTTGATGAGGCCGTGATCCGCTCGTCTGATGGTGGTTTCACATGGACGTCACACAGCGCCGCAGTAACGTCTGCACCGATCGTAGATGTCGCATGGAACGGCAATCTGTTTATGCTGGTGAACACTCTTCAACCCAACATCCTTGCAACGTCGAGCAACGGAAGCAACTGGACAGCCCAATCGGCAAGTTCAATTGGCGTAAGCAGTGCGACCGAACAACGTATGTCGGTTGCATGGAATGGAACCGCTTGGTATCTTTCTGTAACCAGTGGAACGAACACTGCGCTTTTTCGGTCTGCAACTGGAACAGGTAGTTGGTCAAACGTCGTAACAACCGGAACACTCGCGGCAGGAGGATCACCTTGGAAGGTACGGCCGCGCTACGTATTTCCGTTCACACCAGACCCTCGCGTGACAGGACTCAACCGACAGATTCAGTTCAACCTAAGCAATGGGCTTGGATCAACGCGAACGTTTGTGTATGATGCGTCGTCAACTCGTCTCGGAGTTGGAACCTCAGATCCATCCGGGTCGTTGGATGTTGTCGGAAGCATCACGAATCCCATCTATCTTCGTGCCCCAACCTATTCACGTGTCGCAGTTCAGAATATCACGTCTGGGACGAACACCGTGACCGTCGCACTCTCAAACTCCGGATTGAACTACAATCTCTCGAACTCGGCGTTCTCGAACATTACGCTTCCAGCCTCGACGACATCCACAACAGACGGCGGAGTGTTCTGGTCATTCCGAAACAACACCGCAACGACATTGAGCGTTGCACTGACAAACAATGCGAATCTTACAACTCCTTACTTCTTGCCCGCAGGAAACAGCGTCACGATCTCTGTTTCGGCAACATCCAACAATACATATATCCTCTTGTAACAATGCGAACAACGAAGTCGCAATACTATTCACAGTTTGATCCCCGCGGGATCGGAGGATGTATGATGTGGATTGACGCGAACGATAGCAACTCGTTCACATTGTCCGGATCAAACGTGACTGCGTTATCCGACAAAAGTGGGTCGGGAACGGCAGTGACTACATTTACCGGAACAGTAACATGGACAAGCAATGGGCTCAACAGTCGCCCAACGTTT
>JACCDV010681241.1_pt1 | contig 16298 bp, 10 predicted proteins | sample 7446131 | NCBI WGS metagenome assembly JACCDV01 (sample SAMN15323448, study PRJNA562643) | freshwater metagenome | isolation source: river surface water | place: USA:Blue River Watershed | collected 2017-08-17 | reverse complement strand
TTGACAACAGATCAAATCAGCAGGTTGAGCACGACAAACATTGCGGCCATGTCTGCCACGCAGCTAACCGCATTGACATCGAGCCAAGTGGAGAAGTTGACTGTGGATCAAATCAAGGCGTTGGAGGGGGCTGATATTGCTGCCTTTGATACTGATGAGATCGCGGCCTTGTCGACAAGCCAGTTACAAGCCTTGAGTACGACTCTGATAGCTGCTTTGACAACAGATCAAGTTGCAATCATTGATACGACCAAGATCCAGAGCTTGACTACAAGTCAGGTACGAGCCTTGACGACCGGTCAGGTTGAAGAGTTGACAACTGACCAAGTGAGTAGCTTGACAACATCTCAGTTAGCCGCATTGAGCAGCTCGCAAGTTGGGGCATTGTCAACAACGCAAATTGCTGCGTTGACTGCGACTCAGTTGTATGGGTTGTTTAGTCGAGCTTAACTGCAGAGAGATTTGATGTGAGCCTCATTGAGGCTCACATCAATCAAATTCAATGAAGAGCTAAATTTGTGGACGCTTGAAGATGAAGCAGCCGCAGGCGTAATTTTCGTTTTGAGCAGCGGATAGGTCTGCGTGCTCAATTAAGACGCCAGTGTCGGAAATAAAAGAAAATTCAACCAAGTCGAGCTCAGAGAATTGAGCTTTGATGTCTTGTGGAGAAAAAATCCTGTGTGCATTAAATACAACAGCAGGTTTTCCTACGGGCACTACAAAATAGAGTAAGCCCCCGGGTGCTAAAACTCGCTGTAACTCATTCATTGCAATATTGGAACCCTCGAAATTGATGTCGTCGCCATAACGACCCAATCCAATATGCTCTACAACATGCATGCATGAGAGTGATTGAATACTCTGCGCTTTAAATTCAAGCCCCATCAAATCAGCATGACCACATGTCAAGTTTTGCAGTTGAATTTTGGCGGGTCGGTAATCTAAAAACTGAATGTTTTGAAACGCCGAGGCGAGTGTCACAAAGCGTAAGTCACTTGCAATATCTACATGTGTTTCAACTGGGTTGTGCAACAGGCGTCGCGTTGCCCATGCAGTGTGATAAACATAGTGTGCATCAAAGTCGGTATTGGATGAAGCGTCATTCAGGCAGGGGTAGTTACCGATGCTCCATCCATTTGGTAACTTGCCACCCGCAAAGAATTTTTCTCTGTCGGTTCTGAATTTCTCTTGTGTCAGTGATTCAGAAAAATCGTTGTTAGCAAGGTGATGTTCAACAGCATTGCCAACTTTCAACCACGATTTAGGACATAAATGTTCGCTACTGGAGCCGATGAATGACCAAGGGTCAGGGTAGCAAACCGTTTGCGCTTCCGATAATGTGGCAGCCCACCATGAGTAAGAGGAGTTGGCTATGACTTGCAGGTTGCAAGCAGACATAAGATACAAATCAGAAAGATCGTCGTTAGCGTCGATGATTTGAAAATCAATGCCAGCTTTCAGCAAGAAGTGTCGTGCGTAGTTAGGCTCATCTGAAAAAACAAAAACTTGTAATTTCCCAAATTGCTTTTCTAGCCACTTCAATGTGTCTATGTAATATTTTTCTTTGGTAAGGCCATGATGTTTGTAATCATGACGACGAATATGGACACAAATAGAGTTTTTTGTAGAACGAAGCTGCTGGTACGTTTGCTGAACTTGCGTCGAAGTGCAAGTGTGTAAACGTTCTCGAATGTCTTGAATGACATCTTTTGACAATATTCGATGATCCTGCCAATACCCATCTATTTTTAAATGTGTAACTTCATCGGGCAGAGTCATCTTGATGGGATTCGGTGCGCTCGCCGGAAAGTCGACAGTAGCTTCATCAATCACGGCTGTAGAAGATGCAGGTAGAGTCGATGTGATGGTTGCTTCTGGCCACAGCCTTGAAAGAATACTTGTTCGTTTGTAACCATCATGCTTGAAGAAATCAGTGCAGTACTCAACAGAGAAGCCGTTGTCATATGCAATTTTCTGTGCATAGGCTATTTGAAATAGCTGATTTCCAATTCCACCTTTTAGATAAGCAGAAACGATCTTTTGATTTTGAATTTTTGTCATGTTCTAGACCCGATTGGAGAGGCATTAAGCCGAGTAGTTCATGTAGTCAACATTTTTGTTTTCGATGTCGCTGTAGGAAGCGATTTGCTCTCCAAGCATGGGTGAGCTGCAGTACCAGTCATCAATTCTTTGTAAACGTTTCCAAGATTGGTCAATGGCAAAACGGTCGTAAATGACATTTCTAGGGGATGCTGAGCGAAAAGCTTCCATGCCTGAGATGGACTCAAGAAATAAATTCATGAGTTTGCTTACGTATTGCCGTTTAATCAAATAGCCAGAAGCGCTACTGGCTTCAAAAACTTTGTTGATTTGATGCTGCTGTAGTTTGCTTTGAGTTGGGATGGGGGTGACAAAAGTACCGCCTAATAGAAACACATTGCAAGATTTGAAATCATTGAGCGTTTGGTTGATCAATTGCTCAGAGAAGTCTTTGGTCTCTCTGAAATGAAAGTCATCTTCAAAGATGCAACAATATTCATTCTCTGTTTCAGTGATGAACTTTGTCATGGCGAGTAGATGTGATTTGGCGCAGCCTAGCCCGCCAAAGTCCCGATCCTCAATAGCTTGGATCCATTCAAATGTGTCGAGCTCAAACCCTTTGGTATTTGTGTTTTCTACAAATAATGAACGACGATCCTCACGTGCCAAGAGACTAATCAGATAGCAGCTTTGTTGACTGAATTTGAATGACATGTTCGTCCTTATTTGACGCTGTAGTTTTCTGAGAGAGTGCCACCCAGCAACGTCCTCAAGGCCTTGGCGTCTTCACTGAAAGTCCCAGCCTCAATTTGTCGTATGTTGTTTTGAATGTCTTGCACATGTCCATCCATCCAAATAAGCTTTCTAAAGCCATGCCACACAGCTTCCGTGTAGGCGTGGGCTTCACTTTGGATGTTGGAGTCTTCAGAGCGAGATGACAGGGATGTCAAAAATGGAAATACAACATAGGCTTTGAGCTGGCCACTGTGCACCAATGCGCGGTAGGTCAGGTCAATAGGGGTGTCGAGTTGTTGCATGGCATTCAACATGGTGGCCACTTTTCGTGTCGACTTTTTATTGACGATATATGCTGCCGTGCTGGCAAAGTTCATTTCTGCCAGATCAAGAATGCGTAACTGGTCGTTCTTTAGGCATTCTTGTTTAAGTTTGAATAAGTCCAGCATTCCGCTAGCGTTCGGTACGCAAATGTCTGTGTAGAGGAGATCCCAATCAAAGTCTGGTGTTGCGGTGATTTTCTGCAACATGGTTTGTGTTTTCTTGCAGAAAACAATGTCATCTTCAAAAATGAACAAGTGAGCATCGCTATCTATGTTTTGATTGATGACCTGGCGATGACTTAGGAAGCAACCTTTCGCGCCATCCGAGAGTAGTCCTTGTACATTGTTTTTTTGCACAAAATCTTTATCGACCGCCTCAAATCGTTGAAGCGACCAATTGAGTGTGTTGTGCTCAGAGAAGTTCTTTTCTAGCTGTACTCGCTTTTCTGTTTCAGAAGCTAGGTTGATGTAATAGCAGTCCATATATTTCTCACATTTGCAAAATCAGACGATCTGAGTAGTGCATGATTTCGTTACCCAACACAAAGTGCAGTCCATCGGGCCAGCGTTTCATGTTGGCAATCGCTAAGGACACATTGGATTCTTTGTTGCCAATGAAGTAATCACATTTGAGTGCAATGAGCGTATCGACCAAGACCTCTTGCCCTGCTTTGTGGCCATCGTTCGTCAATAGATGTACGCCCACGTTTGAGGCGGTTCTTTCTGATGAAGTGAAGATGACGCGTTCGCCGTATTTCAATTGAAATTGTTCCAAGATGGGCGTGGCATCGGTCATCAAAAAAATGCCAATCCCCGGATTCAATTCCAGCATTCGCTCAATAAAACCGAAGTACTTCGCATTGGTTTGTTGCAAGCCAGGCGATTCGTGGATCTTGTCTGAGCCACGCATGTGCACGGCAATCCAATTGCGATCAATCATGTGCCTCTGATAGAAGTCCTCTGCACTTGCCTGTATGGCATCAGTCGGGGTGATGAATTTCTCAAACAAGTGTTTGTAAATGTCATCTTCTGACTTGTTGTAGTAGATAGAGTCTTTTGCAATCCAAGGTTTGATAGATGTGAGTGAGGTGTAAAAGTCGCTCACCAGAATGCGCTCGGGTCTGTTCAAAAAGTATTGCGCCGAGCGCTTGGCATATTCACCTGAAAATATTTGCAGGTTTTCACTTGCAATGTTTTGGCAGTTCCATTTAGGAGGGTAGATATCACCTTGTGCGCAGAGTGCTTCTAGATTGGTTTCGTCAAAGCCTTTGAAGAAGTCATGGATGCCATTGATCGAGCCTTGCTTTTTAAAAAGGCAGTTTTTGCCCCAATAGGGAACTGGTATGCGATGCGTGAGGTCGGCCACCAAGAGTTGTACCAACAGGTGATGCACCTCACTCCAAAAGCCATGACCCCAAGCTTTGATGATCAGGTATTTTTCTTGTAATTTAGAACGGTCTTGACGTTCGCACACTCTAAAGTTTTGAGGGTAACCATAGGCCTTCTCAAACTCACGCAAGATGTATTGCAAGTAATCCGTGTCATCAGGGTGAGCCTCTAAATACTCACGCGCAAAGATTTCCGCCAAGGGCGCATTGCCTTGTTGGATGATGTCTTGCACCTTTGTTTTCAGGGCTGCGATGTCTTGCATGGTCGTGACTGTTAAATTTTGAGCAGTAACGCCTCGAGTGCGCGTGCTTGTTGAGCAGGCGTGTGCGGCCATTCTTGGCGATCCAAGATGCCTTGCAATTTTTGTTTAGCAGCTGTGCGTTCGTTGGCATCCGTGGCGAGACGCAAGGCTTTGTCGTGGTATTCGTCAAAGCTGGTGCAGGTCAGCTCACTCATGCCAATGTCATGCAGCAAGCTGGCTGCCACGCGTGATGAGAAGCTTCCGCCACACAAGGTGACCACAGGCAGTCCAGAGCGCAAAGCATCGCCCGCAGTGGTGTGGCCGTTGTAGGGGTAGGTGTCGATGAACACATCGGCTAAGCGGTAACGTGCCAAGTGGTCTTCCACGCGTGGCAAACGCGATGCAAAGATGATGCGCTCCGGGTCGACACCATGGTCGCGCGCACTCTGTGTCAAGTTCTTATGTGCGCCTTCGTTGAGCTTCATGAGCCAAAGCACACTGCCTGGCACCTCTTTGAGTAAATCCATCCACACTTTGAAGAGGGGTGGGTTGATTTTGTAGTCATGGTTAAAGCTACAAAACACAATGCCCTCGTCTGGCAGGCCAAAGTCAGAGCGTTCTGGCGTATCGGGCGAAGGTACCACCGAATCATCACGCGGCAGGTAGCAGTGCGGCAAGGTTAAGATTTTTTCTTGGTAGTGCTGCTCTAGCGTTGGTGGAATGATGCGCGGGTCAGAGATGAGGTAGTCGATGTAGGGCAAGCCCAGCGTGCCAGGAAACCCAAGGTAGGTGACTTGTGTTGGGGCAGGGCGATGCGCCAAGATGTCAAGGCGTGTGCCTTCGGTGTGCCCTGAGAGTTCGATGACCACATCAATTTCCATGGCGCGCATGAGTTTGGCCACTTCGATGCTGGGCATGGTGTGGCAGTCGATGTAGTGGTCAAAGGCGCAGCGGTAGCGACGCCACAAATCGCTGTCATCACCCACGCCTGTGAAAAATCCAGTGAGTTCAAATTTAGATTTGTCAAATTGCTCGATCAAGCCAATGAGCAAGTAGCCCACGGGATGAATGCGGAAATCAGCAGACATGAATGCCACGCGTTTTTTGCGATGCTGATAGGTTTCGCCGTTCCACAAAGGGTTGGGTGAGGCTTGGTATTTATCGGCCGCATACAGCTCGGCACATTTGCGAATGGTGGCGGCATCGTCTGTGATGGACATGATGGTCAAGGGTCCGCAGGTGAGCTTACCCTCATGTATGCCTGCCATGATGCGCGCTTTGGCACCTTCAAAGTCTGTCCAGTCGCAGTTGCTCATGCGCGCACCCATCAGGTGGCCCTCGCCGTAGGCGTAATCAGGTGATACCTGTAAGGCATGCGCAAAAGCACGCGTGGCTAGTGTGTATTGTTTGTATTGACCTAGTAACTGGCCTTGACCTTCAAGCGCACGCACATGGTTGGGCTCAATGTCGGTAGCTGCTGTCAGGGTGAGCAAGGCATCGTGATGACGGTTGATGCTTTGTAGCAAGGCAGCCTTGTTGGTGTAGGCCTCCATGTAATGGGGGTCTGTCGCAATGGCTTGGTCATACGCTGCCAAAGAGTCTTCAGCCAAGCCGAGGTCGTGCAAGGTTTTGGCTTTTGCAAAGAAGCCCAGTGCCAAATGCGGCGCAGCTTGCGTGGCTTTGTCAAAGTACACCAAGGCATCTTTGGGGTCGCCTTGGGCTGAGCGTGAAACGCCCAGTGAATACAAAGTCATGAAGTTGTTGGCGTCCAAGGCCATGGCTTGGCGAAACAGCTGCTCGGCTTGCGCGTGTTGGCCAGAGCCTTGTAAGGCAATGGCTTGGGTGTTGAGTGCGGCCACTTCAGGATTGGACGGGGCAACGTTGGCAGCCCCTTGATTGGCTAGACGCAAAGTATCTAAATGCGCTTGTGCTCCAGCCAACTTCGCATCTAGTTTGAGCGCTTTGTTCACCGACTGTGTCGCTTCAGGCAGTTTGCCCAAATGGAAAAAAATCACCGACAGTGCCAAGTGTGCTTGTGCAAAGTTGGGGGAGGCTTTAACAGCCTTTTGCATGTGAACCAAGGCTTCGCTATAGCGAGCTCGGCCAGACTCAATCGCTCCTAGCGAGTAAAGCGCTGCGGGGTTTTTGGTATCGAGCTTGAGGGCTTGCTTAAACAAGACTTCTGCTTCATCCAATTGGCCTGCGTGTTGCGCCACGATGCCATCGTTGATGATGGTTTGAATGGATTTTTTAGGAGGAGCTTTGGTCGTCATACAAATAGTTCCGATGTCGTTATACCCAGTCAATCGGCACATGTTGGCCGGCTGAGGCTAAAAGTTGTTGACGTTTCACACGTAAATCAAGATTGGGTGCAGGCCATTTTTTATAGATAGACAAATAGTCCGTCACGGTTGACATGCCATTGGCAGTGCTGTTGCCACGTCGTTGTTGTGGGTTGATGTAGTCTTTGTAGACCATGGCCCCCGTGATGTTGGCGTGAACAAAGGGTGTATCACTGGCCACATTGAGCAAAAAGTCCCAGTCATCGAGACTGGATAGATGCGGATCTTGAAAACGACCATGTACCGCTTCGCGCGGGAAGATGACACTGTGGTTCAAGATGAAGTTTTTCACGTAGATGCCTTCGAAGTCGGCATGGGCGACTGAAAACGATTGGCCTGGTTGAGGTGGTACTTCGGGACGTTCGCGGTCTTCTTGAATCACGCAATAGTCTGTGTAGATCACACAGCCAGGGTTGTCGAGTGTTGCCACTAGGGCGCGTTCAAGGTAATCAATGCTGAATGCATCGTCGTCGTCCAAAAAGATGACGTATTTGCCGCGTGCCAAAGACAAGCCCATGTTTCGGCTCAACGCTGGACCGAGTTTGCCAATTCGTTTGCTGAAGGTGTCTTGGGGGCGAAGGTTTTGGCTGACCACTTGCATGGTGGCCGCATCCACAGTGTCAGACACCACAATCATTTCGTGATCCGTGAACGTGTTGGCGCATACCGATTGCATGGCACGTGCCAACAAGCGGGGACGCTCATGGGTGGCGATGATGATGCTGAAGTAGGGCGGCTTCATGTGCTGAATCTTTGCTGTACGGCATGAACAACATCGTCAACCACAGGCCCCCAAGCTTTGGCTTCATGTTGACGAAACAGTGTCACGCTGGGGTACCAAGGTGAGTCTTGGCGGTTCAGCAACCAACGGAAATCTGGCGCAAATGGAATCATGACCCATGTCGGTTTTCCCAAGGCGCTGGTGAGGTGTGCGACCGAGGTGTCGACCGAGATCACCAAATCCAATTGATCAGCCAAGCCTGCAGTTTCGTTGAACGATGTCAGTGCAGGGCGCCAGTCGTGCAGGTTGGGCCACAGGCGCAAGCGTGCTTCGTCGTAGGGACGAATTTCGGTCTGCAAGATATGGAAGTCAATGTTTAGCGCAAGCAGGGGGGCCAGCATATCTAGCGTCATGCTGCGGTTGTGATCATTGATGTGCGTGGTGCTACCAGACCAGCTGATGCCCACTTGTGGGCGTGTGCCCCGCGTCACCCGTGATTGCCAGTGATGGCCAATGACAGGGTCCACTCTCAAATAGGCAGGGTAAGCAGGAATGCTGTCTAGGCGAGTTTCAAAAATTCGAGGCAAGCTCATCATGGTGATGTAGCAGTCATGCGCAGGCAAGGTGTCCGCTGTTTGACGTGACGACACCACACGAATTTCTGGATGCATGCTGCTGAGTAGCTGTATCAAAGAAGGTTCGACAGACAACACCACATGAGCGCCTCGTTGCTGCAAGAGCAGTGCATAGCGCGCAAATTGGATTTGATCGCCCAAGCCTTGCTCAGGGCAAATCAGGAGGGTTTGACCGCGGATGTCTTGCACACCATCCCATAGGGGTTGGTGCAAGGGGACAGTTGGGTTTTTGAGAAAGTTGTCGGTTTGAAATCGCTTCTCATAGCGGCTCCAGCCCTCTTCAAATGCGCCACTGAGCAACAAGTCAAATGCCAAGTTGTATTCGTAGTCTGCATTGGTGGGGTTGATCGCCATGGCGGCACGTAGGTCAGCGATGCTTTGTTCTACTTGAAGCAAGCCACGATGCGCGTTGCTGCGAGCCATGTAGGCGGTGGTCGCTGTTTGATCTAGCTTGATGGCTTTTGTGGCAGCTTGAATGGCCAAGTCAAATTTTTCTTGTTGAACCAGCACTTGCGCTTGCCGCGCATGCGCAAGTGCTTTGTTGGGACGCAGGGCAATAGCGGCACTGATGCTTAAGAAAGCATCGTCAAACATGTGCATCTTGGCTTGGGCGTCTGACAGGTTTTCAAACGCATCGGCAAAGTCGATTTTGAGTTGCAGTGCCGCGCAATAACAGTCGATGGCTTTGAGGTATTGGTGTTCTTGGTGATGCGCAACGCCTTTGCAGTAGTGCAGCTGGGCGTCGTCGGGAAAGTCGTCAAGTGCAAGTCCATACCAATGAGCAGCATCTTCAAATTGATTGGATTGCATCAGAGCCGCGCCTTGGCGCAGCAAGGCCTCCCGCGTTTTAGCGGGCTGATCAAAGCGACTGACGGGCTGTGTACGCATGACTATTTTTTGACACTTAAAAGCATGATTAACTGGGTGATATGCAATAAGTAAGCCAAGGTTTTGCAGCCAGTTTTCGGTGTCAAGCAAAGCGGCAATAAAAGCTGGCATAAAAATCGCTTGTATGTCGGCAACCTTTTTGCACAACCTGGAGTTTTCAAATGACCCTCATCCAAGAATTGATGAACCAAAGCGCCACCGGCAGCATGCTGCAAGGCGGCACGATCAAGCGTTTCAGCCCATTGGAAATCCGCGAAACCATTCAAACTTTGGTCGCCACAGAACAAATTGAGACCGCTTATGCCTTGGGCGAAGCAGGCTTGGCCATTTATCCCACCAGCGAAGACATGTTGGCCATTTGCGGCTTGTTGGCTGTGATGCGCCAAGATTGGCCCGCCGCTGTTGAGCTGTTACAAGAGTTGGTGCAGGCACAAGGTGCCAATATCCAACCTTTCACCTATGTGATGTTGGTGCGCGCCTTGCGTTGCAACCTTGACCCAGCGGGTGCTTTGCAGATGGCCAACCAAGGCCTGCATTACTACCCAGGTCAGTTGGAGCTGGAAGCTGAGCGTCTGGCGCTTGATGAGTTTGCTGGTTCTATCGCGACTTCTTCACACACGCACTAAGCGGCAAAATTGCCGCTTTTGGGCGGCAACACTTTGCCTCTGAGGCTCAAACATTGCCATGCAACTGGAAGAAATCACTCAGCTCGGCTTAGACCAAGTCATTCAGCTGGCTGAGCAGTTTCAAAAGTCAGGGCGCAACGCTGATGCGATTGCGCTCTACAGCCATTGGAATCAGCACAGCACATCCGATGACCGCCACATTGGCTGGTTCAACCAAGGTGTGATGCAACTCAATGCTGGCGATATGGATGGTGCAGAGCATGCTTACCGCGCCAGCTTGGATGCGTATCCGGGCTTTGCGCAAGCGCGTATCAATCTAGGACTTTTGCTAGAACGCAAAGGACAAAATGACAACGCCATGCTGCAGTGGAGCCAAGTGGCCGCATCTGGCTATTTGCAAGGCGCAGCGAATGTGGACTTGCAAACCTTGGCGCTCAACCACATAGGGCGCTTGCAAGAGCAGCTCAAGCAATACGACTTGGCTGAGCATGCGCTCACACAAAGTTTGCAGCTCAAAGCGCGTCAAGATGACGCGATTCAGCACTGGGTGCATTTACGCAGCAAGCAATGCAAGTGGCCTGTCATGCAGGCATTGCCTAGTGTGTCGGTCAATGCCATGCTCACAGGTACATCGCCGCTGGCCATGTTGGCATTACACGATGACCCTGCTTTGCAGCTCATGGCAGCGCAGTCTTTTGTGCAGCGCAAATTCAACTTAGCAACGCATCGTCTGTGCGTGAATGCGCCTTACAGGCACGAACGCATTCGCATAGGCTATTTGTCTGGCGACTTGTGTACCCATGCTGTCGGCCTTTTGATGGCCGATTTGCTAGAGGCACACGACCGCAGTCAATTTGAAATTTACGCGTTTGATTACAGCGTGGAAGACGGCAGCGACTATCGCCAGCGTTTGAAAAACGCGTTTGACCATGTGGTGGACATTCGCACGTTGGACGACTACAGCGCAGCCAGCGAAATTGCCCATGCCGAAATAGATGTGCTGCTTGATTTGCATGGCTTGAGCTCCGGCGCACGCCCCGGCATCTTGGCTTTGCAGCCCGCGCCCTTGCAAGGTACCTACCTTGGTTTTATCGGAACCACCGCTTTGCCATGGGTGCAGTTTGTGGTGACTGATCGCTTCACTTTGCCAGAAGCATTGACACCGTATTTCTCTGAAAAACCGTTGTATGTGGACGGTAGTTTTTTGCCGCTGCATCACACACCTACAGCTGCTTGCAGCCAAAGCCGCACTGAGCTGGGGTTGCCAGAGGATGCTTTTGTCATGGTGTGTTTCAACAATGTGTACAAATTCAACCCAGAGATGTTTGCCACATGGATGAACATCTTGAAGCGTGTGGACGATGCGGTACTTTGGCTGCTAGATGACAACACCAGCGCCACCCGAGAATTAAAAAAACACATTGAACACCATGGCATTGCGCCAGAGCGTGTGGTGTTTGCCAAGCGCACCTCGCATGCCGAGTACCGCGCCCGCATGCAATTGGCCGATGTGTTCTTAGACACCACGCCCTACAACTCGGGTTCAACAGCCCGCGATGTACTGGACTGTGGCCTGCCCATGGTGACCCTGAGTGGCCGCACCTGCGTGTCGCGTATGGCTGGCAGCTTGTTGCATGCCACGGGTCTGGATGAGCTCATCACCTATACCCACACCGACTATGAAAATTTGGTGGTCGATTTGGCACAAGACCGTGCTCGGTTGGCATCGTTTCGTCACCAATTGATTCAGGGCAGTGCAGACCGCGCGGCAGCACCTGCCAAGTTGGTGCGAAGCTTAGAGGCGCAGCTGACGCAGTTGGTCGAAACCCTTTAATTTCCTACAGTTTTAGCGTTTTCGGTCGATACAAGAAGGTCTCACTTCTTGAATTGCCGCCACGTGTCTATCGCCGTTTCATCTGTTTCTGGTTTGTCGCCAACTCGCAGCCTAACTTTGGGCAATGCGAATGCGATGACCGTGACACAGGCTATGACCTCGAAAAGCACCGCACCTCGGGTGGTGCAAGACAGTTTGGCCAATGTACAAGCCAATTTGTCAGGCCTGCAAAAGTTGGCCGCTTCGGGCAAGCTGAGCAGCTTTAGCCTCACAGAATCCACCCCAAAAGTGCAGTTCAGTGCCAGCCAGTTGGCAGGCAGTTCTGCTTTGGTGACCAAACTCAGTGCATCTGGTGTGGCTATCGCTGTCAAAGATACGGCGGCCAACTTGGCGCGCAATGCGGCACGGCTCACGCCTGAGATGGACGTTTCAGTGCAAGACAGCTCTGCCCGCGTGATGAGCAGTTTGGCCTCCTTGCAGACATTGGCGGCCGCCAACAAGCTTGATGCTGTGAACTTCACCGATGCGAACCCTACATTGACCTTTAAGGCCGGGCAGTTTGCCAGCACGGCAGCTTTGCGACCTCTGTTGACGGCGACGATTCAAGTGGTGGATACCGCTGCAAATGTGACCTCAACCAATTTGACAGGTGCAGCGTCTGTCACGGTGAAAGATTCGGCATCGGCGCTGTTGCGAAATTTCGAAGCCATGCGCACCAAAGCTGCGAATGGCGATTTGGCGTCTGTGGTGCTGACCGACCGAAAGCCCGCACTTACGTTGACCGCTGCGCAATACGTAGGCAGTGAAGCCTTGCGCGCCAAGCTGCAGGGGGTGAGTTACACCATCCAAGACACGGCCGATGCGATTGCCGCTAACGCGCAAGCGCTGGTCGGCGTCACGGTGGCGGTCAAGGATACGGTTGCCAATGTGCAAAACAATTTGGACGCCTTGCAAGGCTTTGCCCAAGCAGGAAAGCTCGGTTCGCTAAAGTTCACCAACAGTTCCAAGCCTGCGCTGACTATGACAGCGATGCAGGCCATCAAGCTAGGTAGTATTTCGGGGGCGTCAATCACGCTCAAAGACACCGCAGCGAATATTCAGAGTAATTTTGATGCGCTGTTGGCATCTAAAAAAATCACAGGGATACAGCTTACTGACACGGCGCGTCCTGTGTTGCAACTGACTGAGGTTCAGTACAAAAAAGGCAGTGCCTTGCTGGCCAAGGTGTCGGGTGCAGCGGTGTCCGTGCAGTTCAGCGGCAATTACAACGATTACAAAATCAAAGCCAATACCGATGGCAGTTATTCGGTTGGCAGTGCCAAATACAAAGGGGTGAATATGTTCGCGTTTCGCGATACCACGACCTTTGCAGACACTGGAGATATCAATGTCAACGCCATGTTGTTGGGCGGCACTCCGTATTGGTGGCGTGATGACAGCAATCCTGTTAGCACGTCGAATGTGCAGGTCAAATCTGGTGTTTATGCCTTGGGTGAGGGTAGCAGTCGACAGACCTTCACCTACAGCTTTTTGAATCAACAAGCGGTGGCTGGCACCTCTGATGATGTGCAGTTCAGGCCCATGGACAGCGTCCAACAGCAAGCCGTGCGTGATGCGTTTGACTATTTGTCCAGCATCATCAATGTGTCGTTTGTAGCGTCAGATCAGCCAGGGCAGGCCGACATCAACTTTGGCACTAACAACCAAGCTGCAGTCAACAGTTCGGGTTATGCCAATGTGCCCAATGGCGGCGGTGATCATCCGGTTTATTTGTTCTTGGATAACAGTGCCAATAACCTCAATGGCACGATGACCCAAGGCAGCTATGGCTGGCAAACCTTGATCCATGAAATCGGGCATACCTTGGGGCTCAAACACCCCGGTAACTACAACGCCAGTGGCGGCGGATCACCAGGTCCATTCTTAAGTAAAGCTTTAGACACTCGCCAGTACACCCTGATGTCCTACAACAACCCTGCAGGCAGCATGCTGGTGAGCAGTACCTCGACGGGCAACGGCTTTGTCAGCTACAAAGGCACGACGGTCAACCCGAGTACCTACATGATGTTTGACATGGCAGCCTTGCAGTTCTTGTATGGCGTAGGTGATGGTGAGGGCACTGACAACTACCAAGTCACATCATTTACAGCCGACTGGTCGGGTATGCAAACCTTGTGGACCCCTAATGATGGCGAAATCGATGCTTCTGCCGTGAACAACGCCAACATCATCGATTTGCGTGCAGGTGCATTCAGCTCGATCAATGTCATTCCACAAAGCATCACCAACAGTTTCCCGTCATCTTTGAAAAATGCCGCCACCTACATGGGCTTGAACAATGTGGGCTTGGCGTATGGCAGCCAAGTCACGTTGGCCAAAGGTGGCAGTGCGGATGATGTGTTTTACACCAGCACCCAAGCTGATGTGAGCATTGACGGTGGTGCGGGTGCGCGTGACACGGTGTACTTGGCCGGTTCGGCCGCCGATTGGGTGCAGCGCAACAACAGCTATGTGAATGACAAGCTGTCGCGTACGGTCAATTTGACCAACGTTGAAATCATCAAGTACTACAACGCCGACACCGCGGCCACCACGCACACACGCGTGGACTTGGCCGCTTAAACCCACAAAGCGCCGCTTGTGCGGGCTTTGTAGTGACTCCCTCGTATTACAGACCCAATGCAGCGCGTTGCTCGCTGCTCATGGCGGCAAGTTGTGTGCTGCCAAAAGCGGCGGCCTGCAATGCGCTGAAGGCAGAGAGTTGCTCGGTGCTGAATGCCGCTACCTGAGAGGTGAGCATGTTCGAAATGTTCTCCACAGGGATGGCCGGCACTTGCCAGTTGGCGAAGGCTGAGATCTGGTCGGTGGTGAACGCCTGCATCTGACGGGTGGTGAACGCACCAATTTCGGCGGTGGTCATGTTGGAAATCTGACTCGAAGTGAACGCAGGAATTTGTGCGTTTTGGAATCCACGGATTTGTCCTGTCGACATGGCGGCAAATTGCTCGGTGGTCATGGCTTCGATCTGTGCGGTGGTCAGCGCACGAACAGCACCTGTGGCAATCGACTGCGCTTGTGTGACGGACATCACACCAATTTGTTCCACGGTCAGAGCACCCACTTGATGACTGCTGAAGGCACCAATGTCGGTGGACTCTAAGGCTTCGAACTGATCAGAGGTGAGCGCCGCCACTTGGTCAGTGCGCAACGCGCTGACTTGCTCGGTGGACAAGGCCACGATTTGATCGGAGGTCATTGAACGCAGCGCAGTGGTGGTGATGGCTGGAATGTCGGCCGAATCAATGGCACTGACTTGCGAGGTGGTGAGCGATGGCAGCTGATTGGCTGTCAAAGCACCGATTTGTAAGCTCGACATGGCCGCCATATTTTCCGTATTCAAAGCGGATAGCAAGGTGCCGGAGACGCTGGCAAGCTGTGTGGTCGTGAAAGCGGATATTTGCGTGCTGTTGAAGTTAGCAAATTGGCCGGTGGTCATGGTGTTGAGCGTGGTGTTGCTCAACACGGCAATGGCAGAGGTGCGAATAGCCGGAATGAGGCCGCTTGGCAAGACGCTTAGCTGATCGGCATTGAACGCGCCAATTTGTGTGGCAGTGAGGCCTGCAATGTCGGCCGATTCCAACGCTTGGATTTGTTCTGAGCCCAGAGCACCCAGCTGGTTGGTCGTCATGCCTGCAATTTGTTGGCTGCTCATGGCGGCAATGGCGCTTGATGTCAAGCTGGTGATTTGCTGTGTACCCAGCAGCGCCACTTGCGCCACCGACAACGCTTGAATTTGCGTGGTGCCCATGGTGGGCAATTGGTCGGTGGTCAAAGACGTCAACTGGTCGGTGGTCAAGTTGCGAAGCTGCGAGGTGGTGAGCGCGCCCACTTGGTCGGTGGTCAATGCCGCCAACTGTGTGGTGGTGATGCTTTGAATTTGGTCGCTGCTCAAGGCTGCCACTTGCGTGGTGGTCAGGCTGGCGATCTTGTTGTTGGGTAGGGCAGACAGGGCAGTGGTGCTGAGGTTTTGAACTTGCGGCACAGTCAACGCTGCCAGTTGCTCGGCTGTCAATGCATTGGTTTGTGTGGTGCTCAAGGCGGCCAACTGCTCGTTGCTCAGGTTGGCCACATGTGATGTGGTCAGTGCAGCCACTTGGGTGGTGCTCAACAGCGGCATTTGGTCTGTGGTCAAGGCGCCAACTTGTGTGGTGCTGAGCAATGCAAGGTCGGAGGCATTCAATGCCGACAAATTGCTGCTGTTCAAAGAGGCCACTTGTGTGGTGGTCAAGGCCACGATTTGGTCGTTGGTCAGTGCGCTGAACTGCGCGGTGCTCAATACATTGAGCAAGCTGGTGTTCAACGCTGCCACTTGCGTGGTGGTCAGCGTTTGCAGCTGATCAGTAGCCAGAGCCTCGACTTGGCTTGTGGTGAGGCTATTGAGTTGCGTGCTGTTGAGCACCGTGATCTGGCTGTCGTGCAGCAAACCAATCTTGGTGGTGGACAAGCTCGCCATTTGGGCGGTGT
>JACCDV010667975.1_pt1 | contig 16299 bp, 21 predicted proteins | sample 7446131 | NCBI WGS metagenome assembly JACCDV01 (sample SAMN15323448, study PRJNA562643) | freshwater metagenome | isolation source: river surface water | place: USA:Blue River Watershed | collected 2017-08-17 | reverse complement strand
CCCCAACCCCAACCCCAACCCCTTTGGATGAATAAATTCAATAAATTTGTATGAATTAACTGCTTATGATAATATTAAGGAATCAGATAATTGGAATAAAAATCAGTATTGATTCTAAGTTAAACAATTGAACATCATTCAAAGTCCTCGTTAATTTACTTATAGTGTTGTGATGTGAATATTTAAAGGATGGTTAGAATTAGGCAAGCAGGGCTCTATCAATTTATTTTTAATTGAATTAATTAATAAATCAAGATATGGCTTAAAACAAGAAGAAAATCTTACCGATTACAATAGGTGATATCAATAGCCAAAATATCAATATCCTGCGTAAGCTCAACTTCTAAACCTTCCCAGTCAAATACTCAACAGGACTCTACATGAAAATTGCCAACCAATACACATAGTTTTCGAAGTATGCCTATTACAATGACATTGTTATCGGTGCCTACACTGTTCGACTGTAGGACTATAAATAGAAAAAGCACGCCTACATCTTAACGTTTGGCGTGCTTGAGCCTTATCGTAAGTATGGTATTGGAAGGCAGATGATGGCAAATCTTGAGAAATAGCTGGCATAAAAATCAGATGCTGAGGGAATATATCTTCACATGCATGTTCTTAACACAATTGGATTGAAATTCTACGAATCTTGCGGGTATCAGGTGGATCAGAGATTATAGAATTACTATACGACAGATTTGGAAGAGCCTCATTGTTTGATACTGTTAAAGAATATCGTGCGAGTAAAAAAAGATTGATAGAATGATGTATAAATCGGTATTATGAGTGATTTTATTTTATTGTCAAATTATTATAGCTTAAAAAGAGCTTAATTATATCAATCAAATGACCCCCAACTCGATTACCTCCCTACTTTTTATCATAAAAAAAATTATCTAAATATCATTATTACTCTAAATTTGATCAAATCATTATATTCTCCTTGATTTTAGAACCAGCTGAGTTTTTCGTAGAATAAAAATATTTATTTGTGTAGGAAAGAGAAAATTGAGTATTGATGGGCGCTCTCTTTCTTTTTATCGTATAGGATAGAGGGAAGTCAGTTGGGTGTGGGTTCAAAATATGGGCTTTGGATATATATAAAACAATACCCAAGTTGATGATATTCCTTAAAATTCCTATAATGCAAGATTTAAATTTGAAGGCAATGATGCCCATTATAATTTAAATAATACATGAAAGCTAACCAACTCCTCACTCTATTGACTCTATTTTTAACATTAACACAGGTTACCCAATCCCAGATTAACCTGGCGACCTGCCTCACTCCATCCTAAGACAAAAATTTTTGTCTCACATGTAGAGATCACTACCATCTTTACTAAGGACTCTGTTATATCGACATCCTTGGATGTGAAGAATATGTCTATGGTAATATCTGTAAGAAATGCTCCAATGGATATATTTTGGTCAACAACTAGTGCTGCGATAAAAATTGTATGAGCCAAGTCTATCTCAAACTTAAGAACTCCATCCAGAACCAGGTAAACCAAGAATAAGCATTAAAGAAGGCTGAGATTGAAGGATATGAGAAATCAGTCTCAATCATCGTCAAGACATCCATCAAAATCGGCCAAGAATATGAAATTGTTGGCACTGAAAGCCAGTACTTTGATAACATCTTCCGTTATCAGGTTGAAATCGACATTCAAGGTCAACTATTCATTGGAATCGTCGATTATAATGTCCAAACCAAACAATCCTCCCTCGTTGACCTCTCCCTCCAAAGCCAACCTGTTATACCAGAAATCAGCCTCAATGAGTAAAACATCCACTCTAACACAATCTACGAAAATGGTTACAAATATATCTATATGAAATATGGGCTTGACCTTTATGAACTCTCTTTCTCAAGAATGACCGCACTTGCATATTCAAAAACAACATAACTCAAGTTTGTTTTTGTTGGATAAACCAAAGCCGTCATTATGACCATTGTCGTTGGTGCAGATGATATCTACACTCTTTGGAAGGAATAAAGGACTGATGTTGCAGAAATCGCTTTATACGTATAAAACTTAAAGCAAGTCTAAATAATTTCAAAGGAATAGAATTTCCAGTCAGTTTTCCAAGAGGCCTTAGCATCTAGATCGCTCCTCTCCACTGATGTTCAAATTTTAAACATCACTGCTGTTTCCAAGATTTAATACATATTCGTGATTTTTGTCAAGACCATCAAGGTTAGGTATGCTATTAGGGGTGTTTTGAATCCTAAAACAAACACAGTGGAAATAAAGAAGATGTAATAAGTTTTTTCTTCCAGCCTCCAAGAAATAACGCTCCCTGAGAAGCCACAAACAACTATTATTGAGAAATCTTCTATTTCTTCAAGCACTTAGGCAAAACAAGTTTTTGACTACCTCATCAAAATTCATCCATCTTTCAGGCAAACCCAAGTCTAGGCTGTTAAGATTTAAACTGGAAGCTAGATAACAACTGTCACTATTCTTCAAACTAAAGACAACCAAGAATACAGAACTGTTGTCTTGAAGGACCTTAAAACAAACTAGTTCCAGCTGATTGATGAAAGTCAAATTGTTGTTGAAGCACCTAAAACAACCATCATCCATGCTAACAATGACGGAACCACCTCAGTGATTACCAATCAAATCGACTACACAAGCACTTAAACCAAAGTTATCCTTACTTCCTTAAAACAAAATAACATCGATACTACAACCCATCAGATTTCAAGTATCCAGACCACTGAAGGACCAAAATCTATTGAATATACTGTTATTTTGGGAGATGTTGCTGGCGTCCCAGCCAAGTAGGTAACTCTTATCCAAAGCAAATAAACTAGCGTAGTGACTCTTGTTGACATTACTACTGTCGATACTGAAGTTAGCTATATTACTCCAGTCACAGCCACTCCCATCTCCGTGCCTGCAAGCCAGTTCTACAAGCCTGAGATCAAAGCCCTTGTTGCCTCAATTGAAACATCTTCAGAGCATAGCCTCACTGTTTCTAAAATTATCAAGATTGATGTTGTCAACACTACTCTTGCCAGCAAGTATGAATTGGTGATTGAGAATCAAAAAGGAGAAGAGCTAACAGTTACTGCCATCCAAGATAAGTATGATCAGACTGTTGAAGTTATCAGTGTAAAGCAAGTTGAAGCTGTTGTTTAGGTCCAGCAGCATGTTGAAGTCACCACCACAAAGAAGGTCGACAGCTTTGGAGTTGTTATCTAGTTTACTAACGACCAGACTGTCCTCACTACTGATCAAAATGTCAATATCGCCCTTAACTACATCAACAGCCAACTAACTGTCTATCAAGACTATGAAGTTGTCAGCAGCCTCACCAAAACCTTTACTCAGACTGAGCAACAGACCTTGATCTTGAGTAATGGGGTCAGCCAAGTACAAGTGACTGGAACAATTGACATGAAAACTTTGAGATACATTCATATTGAAGATATATAGATTCCCTTATCTGTAACATACCCAGTCATCCATCAAAATACCGTTACTTCAACCATCTACTCTTCATATGTAGTTACTCACAAAGAAATAAAGATTTCTGAGACTGTCCTGATTGAGAAGTATAAATTTTTCAAGGGAAAAGTTCCAACAACAACTACAATTGAACAGTTCGCTGAAATCATCAAAACTACTTTTACTTATGAAGTTGGTACTAAAAAATTCATTGCTATCGTTGATTACAACATCACTTCAGGCACTGGAAAAGTTATTGAGATGAGCCCAGTTCAAGAAAATGTTGTTGCAATTACAGTCTAAACCACAGAGGTAAACGGACAAGTCATTACTACTTCAAACAGCATTGAAGAAATCAAAATTGTTAATTCAAACACCTAAGTTGTGCTTGCTGCCATCACAACCCAATATCCTCTTATAAAAACCTTAGAAATTGCTTCTGTGACTGTGATTGAAAGCCATCACTCCGACACATTTGAGGTGAGCTTCATCGATTCTTCAACCGATCTCACCACAGTTATCATAACAACTTCAGATAAGAGTGGGGAACACGTTACAGTTATTGACATCAACACAATATAGAGCACCACTGAGATAATGAGCTCCACCCAAATCCAAGTTGTCTAAATATCCCAGGAATAATACAATTCTACCAGTGTAACAGAAATTATTGAAGTTATTCAGGATAATCAAATCGAAGTGACTACTATCAGCCACATTTTTGCTGAAATTGCACCTACCTTTACTACCTATCATCTTGAAGTTATCAGTCACGATCAAGCCTATAACTTGACTGTCATCAAAACTGATAGTACCGTTGAAGTTGTTGCCATCAGGACTTAATCTTCAACTGTTGTGGAAACTGTTAGCAACATCAATATTGTTAGTGTGGACTAAAGTGGTAATATCATCAAGGAAACCAATAACATTACCCTCATTGCTTAGAGCTAAACCATCCAACAATCAATTACAAGCATTATTGAGACATCCACTAACCTGAAGGAATATGATGTTATTTTTGTGCAGACCATTGACTATGGAACAACCCAACAAATCACTGTGACCTTTGAAGATACAACTGTTCATTAAACCGTCGTTCAAAGTGTTGTCTTTTACGATGAAACCACCCACCATGTCAATGTTGTCTCAGTCACCCCCATTCCAATCACTTAAATTCATATTTCTCATCCTGTCATCCCAGTCGTTGTGATCCCTGCTGTCTCAATCGAAACAGCCATTCAAACTGACATCGGACTTCAGACTGTGATTTCAAACATCCACACAACTCAAACTACTTTGGCTACTGCAACAACAGTAAGCGTCGAACAACAAACTATTTCTGAAAGCATCATCAAATACGATGTTGTTCTTGAAGTAAATGGTCAACAAACTCAAGCAGTATACATATGGAACAGCCAAACCCACGTTGTCACCCCAATTGTCATTGCCCCTGTCCCAGCCGATGTTGAAGCATACTTTATCACAACTACTCAGACTGAAGAAGGCATAACCATCATATCAAATGATGTTACTCAGATCAGCGTACAATATCCCTCAGTTACCACTGTCTTGAACTATGCCTCAACTCAACAAATCCTTACCATTTCAGAGTCAGTCTAAGTTAACTCGATTACTCTCCAGCCATCAGCAGAAACCATTCTCTTCACAATTGACGTGACAGAGAGCGATCAACACACAGTAGTGGTCTTCAGCCAAGATATTTCCACCAGCACAGTCACCTTAATCGACTACAATGTTGAGACTATTGAAACTGTCTACCCCACTGAAGTTTAAACTATTGCCATTGATATTACTACTCATTAGGAACTTGTCAGCCAGCTTACAATTTTCATTGAGAAGGTGGAAGTACTACATAGTGTTGAAATTCTCTCCATTTTGGAACAAATCAAGGATTAATATATCAAGTATTATTTGGAAGTTGTCACCACTGATGGTATTAAATACTTCGTCACTTTGGGAGGTGTAAGTGTCTCAACACTCGTTGTCATTGATTACGTTGAGGAAGTTCAAGTGGTCTCATCAGAATCAGGCGTCCAAATCCAACAAACTGATGCATACGGAAACACCATCATTGAAGTCACCACATCAACACTTATCCAAACTGATTCTGTAGCTCAAACTTCAATCCAAACTATCATCTAAGCAAACACTCAGCTGGAGGCCTATGAAGTGGTCAGCATGATTAAAGTTGACTATGGAACCGTCCAACAAATTAACTTTGTCTTTGAAAGCATCGAATAAACTAAAGTGGAATATGTTGAAACTGTTGTATTCTACAATAAGACTTCTCATGTCACCTAAGTTATTTCAGTGACCTTTGAACCATCAACTGTTGTCTCACCACCCAGACCTACCGATCCAGTGTTCATTCCTGACTTCGCAATTGATATCCTTATCAATACCAACGCGGGCTTCTCAGCTGTGATTAATCAAGTTCACAGTGTTCAGGCAACTGCAGTAACAGTGAGCGCTGAATACCAAGTCATTTCTGAGCATATAACTAAGTACACAGTTGTATTGTAAGAGAAAGGAGTGAAGAGCTAAGCAATTTATCTTTGGAATGAATAAACTAAGGTTGTTACTCCAATTGTTATCGCTGTCATTCCAGCAGTCATTGAAAACGTCTACGTTAAAAAGGAAATAACAACTGAGGGAGTCACCATCATCCAAACCAACAACATTCAATACATTTCTGAAACCCATGTTGAATTCAAGGACGTTACCAGCTTCATTGCAACCACTACTGGCACTGATATTATCTCCACCACTGCCTCAACTCAAATCGAGCTGACAACCCAAAACAATGTCAACACCTACACAATTACAGTGGTCTAATCAGACACAACTACATAGATTGTGGTTAGCTATGACTTGAACACAGAGAGCAGTTATCTGATTAACTATTCAGAACAGCCTGTTGTCATTGTGGCTGCTCAAGTGAACTACGTTGAAGTTGATATAAAGATAGAATAGAAGATTGAATATTTGACCTGGATCAATGGACTTCATCATCCTAATATCTCCAATCCAATCAACATTCTTAGTGTACAAACAGTTTAAAATGCTTTGTATAATGAGACCATCATCGAAGTCTAAACACAAACTTCATCCAATGTCTTCATCCATACTATCACAACAGTTGATTCCGAGGTTCCCATTGTCGTAAGTGTCACCTAAGCAACTGTCTCACAAGTCACACAGGTTGAATCAACCACAACAGCAATAATCCACTCTGAACAATCTGTTTACATTGCCGATCAAACTACCTCAACTACTACTGACAGTGTTGGACATATTATTACCTAGTCCACAAGCACCTCATTTATTGCAAGCAGTGAAGTTGTCCAATCATCAGTAACAACCATCTTCAGTGAATATCCTGAATACTCAGGCTTTACAGTGGAGTACATTAAGACTATCGACTTCACCAACGTAGTTGAGACTGTCCTTACACTTGAGTCCACCTCAAGCGATGTTGCTATCCAAGTCATCACTATTTTCGACGAGAAGACTTAAACAATCAAGATTATTAGCGTCAAATAGATTGTTTCTGTGGATGTGTCAGTTACTGTAGCTCCTTACCCAGTCCCCATCATCCCAACAGTCCTAATTCCTCAAGAGGAGGTTGTTGTTATCATCAAGACTGATGTTGGACTCCAAACTGCTGTCACTACCAACCATATTGCTGTTTAATCAATTGTTTCCGTCCAAATTCAAACCTACGATGATACAGTAAGCCAATACAGTATTGTGGTATAATCAACAACAGGAAAGCAAGAGTATGTTAGTATTTTCCACAGCTAAACTAATGTGGTCTAATCTGTCTCTGTTTCAGTGATCCCAGAAGTAATAAAGCCAACTTTGTTCACCTAAACTCTTATCAACAACCAAACTGTAGTGATTTCCAACCAGATTGAATTGATCCAACAGACTTACAGCGAAGCTACCACAACAATAAATACATTCATCCAACAACACCCTACAATTCTCCCCGAACAAATTCAATCCATCATTGTTGTTCCTTCATCTGAAACTACATCCATTACTATTATTGCCTCCAATACTGAATCAACCGAATACATTTATGAACAGTATATTACAACTGAGACCAAATAAGTCATCAAGGTTGATTCTCAAATTATTGCTGCTATCGATGTTGTCAGCCCTACCCCTATCCCATTCATCCCAGTCTCCATTGAACAAATTGCCTCCAATGTTCAGGTTATCAACCAACTGATCAACATCGTCAACGTGGATACAACAGCAACTTTGGATGTTTAAAAGATTATTTCGATTGAGATGAGCCAATAAACCAACGTTCAAGTTTACACCATCCATACTATTGACAGTAAAGACCAGCAAGTAGCAGTATAGATTATCTACAATCCTGTGACCCATGTTGCCAATGTCGTCGATATTGCCACCATCTCAACCACAACTCAGGTTGCAACTTTCACTGAGACTGTTGTTCAATAATTTACTGGAAAGAATACTATTGTTACCACTAACTCTGCCACTATCAAGGAATCTAAGGAATTCAAGAAAATTTCAGACTTAATCGTGAAGAATCATCCAGCTGAGTCAGTCCTCATTGATTCCCCCTTAATCGAGACAACTGAAAAGTATCAAAGAGCCACCATCAAGACAGTCGTATTTTCTCATTAGGAAACCACTATCCAAGGAACTTATTTGATTGACCAGCGATCAAACACAGTGATTGAGTTGAAATACAACAAGATCGATTCTGGAGTTGTGAGCCCAACAGTTCTTCCAGTTGATATCTTCACAGTCGGCTATAACACAGCTGTGGCCATTACTAGTTTCATTAAGGAAGGCAGTGTGCTTGCTGTCAACACCCTCGCAGCAGTTGAAAAGGTTGATTTCTCTCTCGCTAACGTCAGCCCCATCTTCGTCTAAATCAAAAACTACACATCTACTGCAACTATTACTTTGGTTTATGATACAGAATCTTCCAATTCAAGGGTTCTTGCTTTCTTCAACTATATTACTTCAGAGTCCAAAGTTGTTGATTACACTAAGGTTCCCAAGATCATTGAAGCCTCCAAGACCATTGAAAGTGTCAATGAGTTCGGACACACATCAGTGTTTAGCACAAACGTGAAGACCACAACATCTACTGAGGAATACAAAACAGTATACTCGACTGCTGTAGAGCTTGTTCCATCGATTGTTGGATTGGACATTAAAGGAGTCTAGGTGGTTGTGAATCAACTAGGAAAAGAATATACCATTTTGGTTGTGAACAATGGAGTTATAAGTCAAGTTGTGCTCCAGACCAATACTGCTACCAGTGAAGTCATTTTGATCTCACACACTCAAACATCTGTCGCAACCTCAGTCCTCTCAGTTCTCCCCAAACCTCAAGAACCTATCAAGATCGATATCCATACTCTTCAGTCCTAGCAGTTTATTAATCTTGCTCAAGTCATTTCAACTAATACTCAACTCAATCTTGGCCCAACTACGATTGTTTCAGGAACAGTGACATCCAATGCTTTGGTTGAGACCTACACCTTGGTTGTTAAAACCTAAAAGCATGAGACTAAAGTGGTGACAGTGACTAAGGATCTTACTACTTCAGAGATCATTATCAACAATATTGAAGAGGAAGAAGAATAATACTAAGAATACATTTAGATCGAAACCATTACATTTGAGAACGAATTCGGTCAGATCTAAATTATCACCAATGACTATGAGGAGATCATTACTTCTGAAGAAACTACCACCATTATCAAGACTATCATCAAGAAGAAGCCTCACTTTATCAATGTAAAGCCTCTCGCAGTCAAATCCATCACCTATGGAAACACTGTTGAGTCCACCATTGTCTTCAGCAACTTAGTAACTCCCTTGAAGCCAACCCAGGTGACTTCCATCTTGAACGTAAAGACCAATGTTGTTGAGATTGTCTCCACCAAGCAAGTCACATTCCAACCATCACAACCCATTGTACCCATCACTCCCATTCAAACCATCCCTGGCCCAGCAATCCATATTGCTGCCCAAAATACTGTTGTGATCAATCAAATCATCGAAAAAGTTCAATCAGTCACTACCTCCAAGACTGAAATTCAAACTCTCACAGTTGAAGATTTTGGAACAGTGATCAAGTACGTTGCAGTTGTGCCAGTTCCCACAGGAGTGCAGCAATTGGTGTACTACTTCAACAAGGAGACTGAAGTCGTTTCAACTATTAGCACTGAAACCGTAGCCGTTCTTAAAACCCCAGTCTTCTACACTGAAACTGTTAATGCTGAAGGACAAACCGTCATTGCCTCATCTTCTATTGAAAAGATCGTGGCCATCGTTCCAGAGACCACTAAAGCTATAGATTTGCTTGTCAAGACCTACTCATAATCCTTTACCAACACAATCAAATCTGTCTCCACAACTGGAACTACCATCCAAGAGGTTCAAGTTGTAAGTGTTGATAGTGCTCACCACCAACACACTTACACTCTTATCGTTGATACAGTCCATAACACAGTTAAAATCTTAGATGTGTCTCATCAAATTCCTTCTCCCGCACCAACCCCTACTGATCCTCTCCATCCTACTGATCCTCTCCATCCAACTGATCCTCTTCATCCAACTGATCCACTTCCAGACAAAGGAGTATTAGTTTCTCCAGTAGTTGAGAAGAAGATTGAAGAAATTATTTTGAAGAATGTTGAGATCAAAGAAACTTTCACACATGCAACTGTCTTAGAGGTAAGGCAAACAACCAGCTTATTCACCAACACTTACATTGCCGTCATTAAAGATTAAAACAACGTTGTTGCCAATGTTACCCTTGTCCAAACTCCAGGAGAAAGTATTCAAGTAATCAACATCCAGACTCATCATGAGGAAAAGAAGATCGTGATTGCTGATGTGACAACTCAGACAAGCACTTCAACTGTAACAGGAGAAGTTACTGTGACCACCAACGATATTCAGGTAATTGAAAACAGTGCAACTGTTCAAGTGATCACCAGCAACTTGGTTAAAGTCTAGCCCCTTTTAGTCAACTACCAAGCTGTCTCCACCCAAACCATTACCTATGGAGAAATCGTTCAAAGTACCATCTTGTATGCTTCAACTGAACCAGTCTCCTTCCAAGCTGTCACTCTCTACAACTAGACATCCAAAACAGTTTAAGTTATCAGCATCACCAAGGTTTAAATTGATTCACAGCAAACTATTGTTACTCAGGCAGCAGTCTCCGTACAAACCATTCCTGGAGTGCTCATCAACATTGCCATGAAAAAGATGTCTGAAATCAAATAAATCATTCTTTTAGTTCAAGCTGCAACAACCAAGACAACTCAAATCGAAACCCTCACAGTTGAAGACTATGGAACATCCAAGAAATATATTGCCATTGCAGTGATCTCAACAGGCAAGCATCGATCAGTGTATTGGTTCGATAAAACTTAAATCAAGATTAAACAGATCAGTGTTGAGACCCTACCCAGCGAAATTGTTGCGGTTAACGTTGAATAAACCGTAACAAAATGGGGAGAGAAGGTGGTGACATCAAACAGTATTGAGTACATCAGTGAGAAATACAGTGAGACTACTTCAGTATTGAGCGTAGTCGACAAGCTGTACAAGCAATAGACCACATCTCTGATCTAATCAGTTCAAATAATCCACCAATAGAAGCAAAACACCCTTGAATTCAAGTTGGTCATCCATATCGACAACACCAACCAAGAGATTACAGTCATCAAAGAGAATGACAAAGTTTAGGTTGTTAATGTGCAAGTTATCTCCTCATCATCATCAACAGTTGCTGTTTCAGTTGAACAAGAGGTTAGCATTCAGCACCACGTCGAGGTCATTGATGTTCACTCATAAATTGCCACTGAAGTTACCCAGTTCATCCACACAAGCACCAGTACCCAACTTGCTTCAGTTGAGATCGTTTCCATTAATGCTACCGACAGCCTTCTATCAACTGTTTATACTGTCACAGTCAAAGATTAAAATGGTCAAGTTACCGTCCTGCAAGTGCTCAACCAAACTGGAGAAGAACTTGTGTTGATGAGCACCAACGTAGTCCATACTTCTTCCTCAACATCAACCTCAGTACTCGTTGAAGAGACAGTTACTATTAAGGAAGTCAACCAGATCACAGGGCAAGTAACAACCACATCAACTGATATTCAAGTCATCCAAAGCCAAGAAAATCAAGTCTTTATTGCTGAAATCGTTCACCAGATTCCTACCTTGGTCAATGTTGTGCCAACTGTTGTTCAAACCAGCGTCTTTGGAGAGTTCATTGAAAAGATCTTTGTGATTGAGCAACATGAGTCAATTGTTCAAGTTACAACTCTCTACAATGCAACCAGCTAAACTGTTGTTATTCTTGACACTCAAACTCTTCCTTACAATCCAGCAGTCACCATCATTGAGCCCATCACCTTTGTCAGTGTCATTCCTGCTCCTTTGATTGCTGCCACTTCAGTTCAAATTACTCAGATTGCTGAGATCATCACTGAGATCAAGGCCACTATTAAGAAAGAAGTTGTTCTGGAAAGTGTCACCATTGAAGATTTCGGAAATGTTATCAAGTACATTGCAACTCTTCCTACCACCACCACTGAGAAGGAACAATTCGTTTACATCTATAACAAGAAAGAATAGAGTTTGACTCTCATTGAAACCTACACTACTCCCCTTCATGTCTAAAGCCTCATCTACCAGCAAGAAGTCAACCAATATGGTGAGGTTACCATCCAATCCAACAGTGTCACAGAAGTAGTTGCCACTATTCCTGAAGTATCAGTCGGAATAACTTACATTGAAACCAAATACTCATCAATTACTGAGGAGAAGATAGATTTCGTGAAGGTCATTGAGTACCCTCACTTCTATCAATCAACCATTGTTGTAGATGCAGCTTCAGACAACTCCATCAGTATTGTTGTGAATATTGAAAAGGAGACTAAGGTCGTCACATAAGTCAGCACATACAGTTCATCTGATGTTCAAGTTGTCTCAACCCAACAAACATCCGTTCAAACTTCAGATAAGCCAGTGGTAATTATCAGCCCTACTAATCCCATAGTTGACATTTGGACTGAGTTTATTGAGTCATCAAAGGATATTCCTATCACTGAGATTAAGACTGTTGTCTCAGCCAATAGCACCACCACTGTCTTCGGTGCTCAAACTGTTAGTCTTGTTGCCATTTCTACTGATCATAAGACTATCGAAGTCATCATTAGCTTCAATCCTACAACCAACGAGATCAAATTAATCAACTATGAAGTTTTAGAGGTGCTCTCAGTTTCAGGCGAGTCAGTGACTAACTTCAAAGTGGACGTATTGACTGGAACAAAGACCACTACAACAAACGATACAACAGTAATTGCCTCATCGCAAATAACTACAACTTTGATAGCTGAATTGCAAGTTACCCACACTGAACTAGCCAGCCAAACAATTCTTTCTTCAACCACTGTGGAATATCAAGATGTGGTCAAAGTTATCTCAGTCTTCGCTGCAGAAATCAACTCTCATGAAGTTACACAGGTCACCTCCATCTATGACAAATAGACTTCTTCCATCACTATCGTTGATACTCATGCCACCACTATCGAGCAGCTCTCAACTGAGTCAACCATTCAACGTCAAATCTACACCAACACTTAAATCCAAACTGCTGAGACCAAGATAACCTCAGTTCATTCCACAACTGTCTTCGTTGAAAAAGAGTTCCCCATCTATGTTAATCAACAGCCCAGCACAATAATTGTGGAATCAACACAAAGCGTTGACTTCATCTCCTACATCTATGAATCCGCCACTACCACCACTCAAGTTGTTGTGATGTACAACAAGACCAGTGGAGTTTCAACCTTGGTCGAGAGCAGTCCAGTGCAAGCTGACATCCAAGCTTTCTTCTACGAATAGAAGAAGAATGTGCAAGGAGAAACCGTTATTATTTCCAATAACATGACAGAAGTTATCCAAAGGGTACCAACAACTTAAGTGGTAGCAACATACATCTAGACCAATCATCATATTGAAGTAACAGATATCAAAACAGTCCAATCTGTTCTCGGCACTGAGTACAACTCCTACACTATCATTGCTGAAGAATCAACAGGATTGAAGCAATATGAACTGATTGTCAACATCGAGACTAGCGAAGTCAAATAAATCGAAAATATCAAGTTGCCTGCAACCAACGATGTTAGTTTACCCCATCCCAAGCCATCCATCACCATTGACGTTAAGGACGAAGCTATTAAGCCATTTATTGCAGAAATCATTAGAAGATAGGACAACAACTTGAATAGCGTCAGCTCTATCGTCTCCATCACCAAGACTGAGACTTCCAATGTCAACATGTTTAACTTTGAATATGTCAATCAAACCAACCAAGTAAACAAGTTGATCGTCGCTGAAAGCAACAATCAAATTACCATCCTCGACGAAAGACCCATCATTCCTAACTTCGTGCCCTCAGCTCCCATCATAGTGAGTGAGCAGGTCGATGAGCTTACCAAAACAAAGTCAATTACCTATACTGACTCTCAAACATTCAGCTTCGATTCAAAATCATAAGAAATCATCCAATATGTGGCTACAAATATTCCTGATGTTGCTAACTATACTCTTGAATCAGTTGTCAAATCTACCTATGGTAAGATCGAATAATACAACATCCTCTACAAATCAACTGATATGGCACCAATACAAGTCAGTCTTGCCAATGACAACAACAATAAGAATATTATTCTCCTTTAAACTAAGAAAATCACTGAGCAGGAAGTGAAGGGAATTTTGGATAGTTCAGCTAGCACCCCTAAGATAGTCCAAGTCTCAGAAATCTAGAAGGAGAACATCAAAGCCTTGAGTCGACTAAGTTTGGTCAGGAACGTGCAGGAATATGATGAAGTTCCTCTTGAAACTATTGTCCAAAACCAACAATTCACCTCTGCAACTGAAGCTGTCAAGCAGTCTTACTCAGTTCTTCTCAAGGAATCAGTGATCATTAAGGTCCTCTAGAAGAAATCATTGGAAAGTGACACCCTTAAGGTATTCTTCAAGACAAAAGATCAAATCTATGAGGCTGATATCGAAATGAATACCATCACTGAATAAACCAAACTTACCAGCTTCATTAGAATTGGAACACAAACTGCCTCCAAGTCAGAAGTTAATGTCTATGCTGACCTTTGCTACGGATATCAGATTATTGAGGATCTTTCCAGTGATTCCAACCTTGACTTCTTGTTGGACTATTTGAAGAAGAAATATGATACTCTTGCCGATTCAAGTCTAACTGAAGCCCAAAGCATTACCTTGGAAAGCGGAAGAATCAACTATAAACTTTACTTCAAGAAGGATGGTCAAACTATTAAATACATTGTTTACTATGAGCCTGAATACAAGAGAGTCCTTGAAGTTAAAGGAACTTCATTCTTAATTGGAGACAAATTCAAAACTATGCCAAAAGAACAGCAAATTATTGACCCTTACTTCAGAAAATTAGATACATATATCAGGCAAAACAATGAAAACCTCAATTCTGCCTCTGTCCTCCACACTGAAAGCAGAGACGATGGCCTAAATATATTCTTTAGAACAGTTTACCTTGCTTCCGGTAAAACTTACAGATCAATTGCTGCCATCAACAAAAATACTCAAAATATTGATGAAAAAGGATTGAATGAGATCATTGAGGTGCCAACTGAGAATGGGCCTGCCGATATTGGTCAAAACTAGGCTTTGTCAATTAAGAAGCTTGACGTGCATGACTTAGGAAAAGATCTCTACTTCACCGAAGTCCACAGATTCATCCAATCAAAATATCAAGAAGAATTGGATAATGCTCAGCTCCTTGGCTCAACCTTCCATGCAGACCTCTTTGTCTACGCCTACAAATAGTTCTTTATGATTGATGACCAGATCATTGCAGTATCTGCTGAGTTCAACCCAGTGACTCAAGCATCAGTTATTACATCTGAGCCTCAAATTATAGACATTCATAATGGCTACTATCCAATCAGTGCTAGCAAGAAGTTGACTGACGTTAGAAATTGGCTCAAAGAGAAGAATTTGGATCTTTCTTCAGCTGTGTTGATTAGTAGCTAATCCAAACAGATTCTATTCGGTACTGCCTACAAACTAGTCTTCAAGGATACAAGCAAGTACTATACCTATGTTGTCTACGTTGACGGCATCACTCACGAAATGAAGGTTCTATTCGACAATGTCTCCACTGAACTCGATACAAGTACTCCAAACATTCCAACTTTGACAGGGTTCGCAAGACCAAGCTGATCGAATGATATAGTTATCTTTATAAAAAATAAATTTAGTATTAAAGCTTTAGTAAGTTTCAGATATTTCCAATATAAAAAAACTTAGTGCATGATTGATTGAGTTGTTTGCCATTAAATATAGTGAAATATAATTGTAATAAGTAGGATTTAAAATGATTTCGATAACGAAAGGTTGGGAATCTTAATCCTTTTGATAGGATGTCAGCTATGGGAAATGGGGTAGACTGAGATTAAGATGGAGTGATTGTTGAAAGTGATTAATACGTCTTATATTAATGATGATATATTGTTGAGATATTTATAATAAATCTACATATGAAAGCAGTTCTAATAGTATTAGCCGTCATCTTCCTGGCAAGTGGCCGCAATATTATCACTGAGGAGCCTAACCTCACCAACAAAGAAATCCTCCAACAGGGACTGAACGGTCTTTTTGAGTAGAATAAGCTCGCTGACCCAACCACCATCGTCCCATGCATCGATGAAGCCACTGCTGGCAAGATAGT
>JACCDV010483774.1_pt1 | contig 16302 bp, 14 predicted proteins | sample 7446131 | NCBI WGS metagenome assembly JACCDV01 (sample SAMN15323448, study PRJNA562643) | freshwater metagenome | isolation source: river surface water | place: USA:Blue River Watershed | collected 2017-08-17 | reverse complement strand
CCCGTTAGACACCCCATTTATTAACGGGATTTGAACTTCCTGCTGTTATATTACTCCTTTCTTTTGTCGTCCCCGCGGAGGCGGGGACCCAGGTCTGCATTCTGTTTCCGTATTACAGAAAAAGGACAAAACCTGGATTCCGTCCTCCGACGGAATGATAGCCTCTCTTTTTGTCGCCCCTTCCCATCTCTCTATCGTCCCTGCCTCCCTGTCATCCCTGCGAAGGCAGGGACAAGCCTGAATTCCAGCTTCCGCTGGAATGACACCCCTTTTTTGTCACACCTGCGAAGGCAGGTGTCCAGGTCCTGTATTCTTTTTCCGTATTTCAAAAAAAGATAATAGATTTAGATTCCAGCTTCCGCTCAAATGACAGCAGGGGATAAATCTGAATCCTATCGCATCTATCTCGTTCTTCTATCAAACTCTTCCATTAAATTTTGGTATTTTCGATTAAGTTCGTTAATTTCAAGAGATGCTTCATTCATAGTTTGAATTATTATTCTTGTTTCTTCGTCAAACTTTGCGGGAGAATAACTTGTAAACTTATTTCGTAAAATATCCAGTAATTGCTTGGTTTTTTCGTTATAGTTTAACAATTTATCAATTAGTGAAATTTTAGTAGATATAGCTCGTATGCCAACGGATTGTGCTTCATAATCTGGAATATCTGGTATGGATACAGCCATTTTTTCGAGTTCTCCAAGAAGCTCCATTGTCTTTAATCGGGCTATTCTAATTCGCTCTAATTCATAAATAGTTAAATCTAAGGCTTCGTTATATTGAGCGGCTTGATCTTTTTCTTCAATTTTATTTAAGGCATCAATTGATTCGCTTGAAAAATTATTTAGAGAACCAGCAATAAGAGCGCCGCTAATACGGGCTTCAGCGAAGTGTTTAGGCGTCGTTGTTTGATTTGATATAAAACCAAAACCAACGATAGTAATAGAAACAATAATTATTAATCCTAAAGATGGCAACATCCATCGGTGACGCATAATTGTATCGTAAGCAATTTCTTTACAATAATCAAATAGTGCATTAAATTAGAAGTAATAAGCGGGATTAGTATAGTGGCAGTACGCTACCTTGCCAAGGTAATGGCGCCGGTTCGATTCCGGTATCCCGCTCCAACCTGACTCATCATTTTTATCTCACAATAGTTTCTTTCGTTTTATCTAATTCGCGAAGAGAAAGTTATTTTTAGTTATTTTAAATAAAGCAGATTTTAAAGGAATCATAAAGGTACTCAGTTTTTATTTTACGAACACAGCTAATATTTGTTATAACTACTTAAATCTAATGCTGTCCTGGCTTATTGACCCTGTTATAGGATTTATTTATTGGCTTGCGCAATATTTGCCCTTGCCACTTTTTGCTTTTTTTGGCGCGTTTATTGAAGAAATTATTGCTCCAATACCCTCTCCTCTTGTTATGGCGCTTCTAGGGTCTCTTGCGGCCGCGATAGACGCGTCTTTGGCGTATTTAATAATGCTGATTTTAATAGGAGCGATAGGTAAAACCATAGGAGGTTTAGTAATATATCTTATAGCCGATAAGGGCGAGGATTTTATAATGAAAAGATTAGGTAAGTTTTTTGGAATATCTTCGCGTGAATTAGAGAATATCGGTAAACGCTTAAGTGGAGGATGGAAAGACGACGTAGCTCTTTTTCTTTTATACGCAACGCCAATTATCCCGAGTGCGCCAATATCCATTGTTTGTGGCTTAATTAAAATTAATATACGCACTTATTTGACCTCGGCTTTTTTAGGGGCGACAGCAAAAAATGCTTTTTATTTTTATTTAGGACATATGGGTATCGACGCTTTAGAATCTATTAATAGGGGCGCTGGAGATTTAGAAAATATTGGTTACATCATACTATTAGTGATTATTGGAATAATTTTTGCTAACATTTATTATCATCGCAGAAAAGGTAGGGTGCTTAATAAAGATTAGGTTTTAGCGGAAAAAAATAAAATTATAAATATGCTGATAAGTTTAATCGCAATATTGCCGATAGTAACTCTCATTATATTAGCTCTTTTTTCGAAACAGAGTTTTTTATTATCAGCAGTTTTATCTCTTATGGTATTAGTTGTCGCATCTTTTTTTGTATGGGAAATAGCGTTAGTGACTATACTCGCCTCAGCAGTTAAAGGCATATTTGTTGCATTAGAAATTATAATAATTATTTTTGCCGCATTGCTTATTTTTGGAGTATTTACGCATTTAGGCGGAGCAAAAACCGCTAAGCAATTTTTTGACAGAATTTCTCCAGATTATCACATAAAAGCAACCCTTATTGCTTGGGCGTTTGTGGCTTTTTTAGAAGGAGTTTCTGGTTTTGGTACGCCAGCTATAATAGCTGTTCCCATTCTTATTTCAATTGGTTTCGCGCCGGTTACTTCAGTAATTATTTCTTTAATTGGCGGCGCCTTACCAGTCACATTTGGCGCTGTTGGGCTACCGGTTACTTACGGATTTGCCGCTGTCTTAGGCCAAAACTTAGCATTAGAAGCGGCGTCCCTCATAACGATTTTAAATATAATAATAGCCCCTATTGTTGTAGCCGCTATACTTTTTGTCATATCAAAGGAGAAAAATAGATTACAAGACATATGGCGGCGCTCTTTTTTTATTATTTTTGCCGCATCTGCCGTATCTATTCCGTCATTTATAGCTTTTCACCTTCTTGGTCCAGAACTGCCGTCAATTATAGGCGGAATAAGCGGTATAGTTCTTATATCTCTTTATGCGATTTTACAAAAGCGAAAAAAAATAAATAATAAAACGGTTCTTGCCTCTCAAAATTTAATGCCTTTTATGCCCTATATAACTGTGGCTGTTCTGCTTTCAATAATTAAAATTCCATTTTTAGAAAATTTTTTAAGAGAAACGGTGTCAATTAATATCCCTTCTATTTTAGGTACGACAGTTAGTCATATTTTTTATCCACTCGCATCTCCCGCGATAGCTTTTTTAGCGACAGCGACAATCTTTTTTGTTATTTTTTGGTGGAAAAAGGAACACCATTACGCGCGAGAAATTATATTGTCTGCAACGGGTAAAATCGGCGTTCCGTCTCTTGCTCTTATATCCATTTTAATTTTTGCTCAAATAATGTTGCATTCAGGCATTAATAACGCTGGGTTTCCAAATATGGTTGAAGCGGTGGCAAATATTTTTTATGGAGCGAGCGCAACATATACTGCGTTTATTGCTCCAGTGATAGGCGCTTTAGGGGCTTTTATTACAGGGAGTTCAACAGTTTCTAATCTTTTGTTTGCCCCTATTCAGCAATCGCTTGCAATCACATCAGGAGCAGAAGAAAAAATAATAATTGCTTTGCAAGGAATGGGTTCAGCGGCGGGTAATATGATAGGTATAACTAATATCTTAATAGCTCTTGCAGTTGCGGGAATAGGACTTAAAAAACAATCACGCTCGTTGAAAAAAGATAAAGAGCGGAGAGAACAAGATATTTTAGAAGCAGAAAATAAGGTCATCAAAACAAATGCGCCATTTCTTTTGATTTATATTTTGTTTGCTGGCGCGCTGGGAATTATTATTCTTACAAGTGGATTAATTTAAAAATCTATTTTAGATTAAATAAATTATACTTTCTAAATCTTTGATTTTTAAACTAATTACAGTTAACTTGAATATATATTTATAAATTTTATGAATACAAAACTTGCGAAATTAATAGAGAGAGAAATTATACGACAAAACAATACAATAGATTTAATTCCGTCAGAAAACCTGATGTCTGCTGATATACTTTCCATTCTTGGTTCGCCGCTTACTAATAAATATTCAGAAGGATATCCTGAGAAAAGATATTATCCTGGAAACGCTATTTACGACGAAATAGAAATAATCGCGCAAGAGGCGGCAATTAAAGCGTTTAACCTTTCCAGTAATAAATGGGCGGTTAATGTTCAGCCGTATTCTGGTTCGCCCGCTAATTTAGCGGTTTATGCGGGGCTTATGTCTCCAGGAGATGCGTTTATTGGAATGAATCTTGCCGCTGGAGGGCACTTAACTCATGGCCATAAAGTTTCCATAACGGGCAAATTTTTTAACGCTTTCCAATATGGAGTTGGAGAGGACGGAAAAATTAATTATGAAGAAATTTTTAAATTAGCTAAAAAGCATAAGCCGAAGTTAATCGTATCCGGAGCAACCGCTTATCCGAAGAAAATAGATTTTAAAAAAATTGGAGAAATAGCGGGTAAGGTTTCGGCGTATCATATGGCTGATATTTCTCATATTGCGGGACTTGTGCTTACAAAAAATCACAGCTCTCCCTTTAAGTATGCTCATATTGTTACTATGACAACGCATAAAACTCTGCGAGGGCCGAGAGGAGCGATAATTTTATCAAAAAAAGAACCGTTAATTACGGGGAAGGGGACAATAAACGAAGCAATAGACAAGGCGGTTTTTCCCGGACTTCAAGGCGGTCCGCATAATAATCAAACAGCGGCAATTGCGCAGTGTTTTTACGAAGCAATGCAACCAGATTTTAAAAAATACGGAGATCAAATAATTAAAAACGCGAAAGCGTTAGGAATTGCATTAAAGAGTCAAGGATTTAAATTGGTAACGGGTGGAACGGATAATCACTTGCTTCTAATTGACCTTAGTAATTTAGGAATAAGCGGCAAAGAAGCTGAAAAGATATTAGAGGATAATGGAATTATAGCTAATAGAAATTCTATCGTAAGCGATAAGTCGCCCTTTAATCCATCTGGTATTAGAATTGGAACACCTTCAGTGACTACTCGCGGAATGAAAGAACGCGATATGGCTACAATAGCTAGTTTAATGCATAAAGTTATAGTATTGCGAAAAGAAGTAAGAGAAGAAGTAGAAAAATTAGCTCTTAAATATCCTACGCGCAGATTTAATCAATGGAGAAAATAGACGAGAAAATAGACGGGAAAATAATAGCCGAAAAAATATATCAGAGAGTGGGCGACAGGCAAGGAGAGGGGATTTGCGCCGCTATAATTATGATAGGGGCGGATGCAGCGACTGAATCATTCGTGACACAAAAGAAAAAAGCGGCGTTAAGAACAGGTATTGATTTAGAAATTATTAGTTTAAAAGAAGAAACAACAACAGAAGATATGGCGAAAATTGTTAAGAAAGCGTCAGATGATTCTGCTATTACAGCTGTAATAACGCAACTTCCTTTCCCTTCGCATATTGACCGCGAAAAAATACTTTTAGAGATATCGCCAGATAAAGACGCGGATGTTTTAAATGGCGGCGAATGCTATCCTCCTTCTGTTGGCGTTATTTTAGAAATAATGAATTATTGCAACAGAGATATCTCTGTTTCTAATTTCGTGATTGTTGGATACGGCGAGCTCGTAGGAAAACCAGCGTATAAATTTTTAGCAGAACGAGCGCGATCAGCGCGTCTTTTAAGAAGAGGGGATAATTTAGCGGATAATATCGCAAAATCAGATGTGATAATTTTAGGAACAGGATCTCCTCGTCTTGTAGACTCCGATATGATTCGCGACGGAGCGATTGTTATTGATTTTGGTTATGGATTAACAAAAGACGGTAAGTTAAGTGGAGACTTTAATCCTAAAGAATCAAATAAAAAAATTTTATATACGCCAGTTCCAGGCGGCACAGGACCAATTCTTGTCGCTAAGCTGTTTGAAAATATTGTGGCTTTAAAAAAATAAAACGGATTTTAATATCTCCTAGTCAGCGGATTTATGAATCTCTGCGACAAGACAATTTTCAATTTCTTGAAGAAGCTCCTTATTCTCCTTGATTTTCTCTTTAGAGGCTTCCATTCCAACGCCAAGCTTTTCATCTTTGAATGAATAAGTATTACCGCTTTTTTTAATAATGCTGTATTTTAATCCTGTGTTTAACAAGTCTCCTTCGTAAGAGATTCCTTCGTTAAACATAATATCAAATTCAGTAGTTCTAAATGGAGGCGCGACTTTATTTTTTACCACTTTAGCGCGCACTCTATTGCCAATAACTTCTTCTCCTTTTTTAATCTGCGCGATACGCCGTAAATCAACGCGAACAGAAGAGTAGAATTTAAGCGCTCTACCTCCGGGCGTAGTAGTCATCTCTCCGTATCCCATTACTCCGATTTTATCTCTAATTTGATTTATAAATATAAGCAGAGTTTTAGATTTAGCGGAAATGGCCGTAATTTTTCTCATCGCTTGAGAAATCATTCTTGCTTGCAAGCCTATATATTGAGCTCCCATTTCGCCGTCAATTTCAGCTTTTGGTGTAAGAGCCGCCACTGAATCAATAATTATGACATCAATAATCCCTGACTTAACTAAGCTTTCCATTATATTTAACGCCTCTTCGCCGTTATCAGGCTGAGAGATAATCAGCTCTTGAATATCCACTCCTATTTTTTTAGCTCTCTCTGGGTCTAAAGAATGTTCCGCGTCAATAAAGGCCGCTTTCCCGCCTTTCTTTTGCGCTTCGGCAATAATTTGCAAGCCTAAAGTGCTTTTTCCCGACATTTCTGGACCAAATATTTCTACGATTCTACCCTTTGGAAATCCTCCTATGCCTAAAGCGAGGTCTAAACTAAAAGATCCAGACGAAATAGCTCCAATATCGGCGTGTTTTATTTCGCCTAGTTTCATTACTGATTCTTCTCCAAACTTTTCGCGGATAGAAGCGATAAGTGAATCTAATTCTCCTTTTGTATTGTCTGACGATTTATTCTTCTTGGGTGTTTTTTTATCCATTGTTATTTATTATTTGATTTAAATTATTTTCGATATAAAAAATTTGTCTTGTGATGACTGTTTCTCGACCAAGAAATCTTTGTACTCGGATCTCAAAAGTATTAAGGCCGCTGTGTAAAAAAACTTCTTTGGTAAATTGCCCTTCTGGACTTACAGGGATTGACTCCCCGCTAATAGTAATAGAATCTCGGGGGTTAATCACGCCCTGAATAGTAAAAAATTGATCGTTTATTTCTAAAGGCATTCCTCCGTTTACAACAAGCGGAATATTAATTTCTATAGATGGTATACCAAGAACTCCTGGTAAAATATAATATTTTCCAATATAAAAAACACTGATAATAATTGGCAAAAGGAGGATAATAGGCAACCATTTTTTAGTGTTGCGCGCTGCAACAAAGCGATTTTTAGGGAGATAATCCTCTTTGCCGGAGCTTTTAAGATGGGTCTTTTTATAAGCGTCTATAATGGGCTGAGGGTCTATTTCTAAAACGGCGCATATTTTAGCAATGTATCCTTTCGCATACGGAGCGGCGGGCATATTATAAGTATCATTTTCTATTATCGCGGAGAGATATCGCTTAGGGATATTGGTTAGCGTAGACAACTTATCAATAGTCATTCCGCGTTCAACGATGATTTCAGACAATATTTCGCTTAAACTTTTATTATTAGTCATCATTATCGTTATTATCGCTATTTTTTGAATTATTCAAATAAACTTCTCGGGGTTTTGCTCCGTCGCCTGGACCGATGATCCCCTTTGATTCCATAATATCTAATAGCCTTGCAGCTCGAGCATAACCTATTTTAAGCCGTCTTTGCAACAAAGAGGCACTCGCCTTTCCTGCGTCTACAACAACTTCAAGAGCTTCAGGAAACATATCGTCGTCGTCTTCGTCTCCGGTAGGGGAGCTTAATATGCCCTCAAGTTCGTTAGGTTCTGAGATAGATAAGTCATTAATCTCGCCTTCATTATTATTTATTACATATTTAGTAACAGATTTAATTTCTTCGTCGGTTAAATATGATCCTTGGATTCTGCGAGGTTTTGATAAGTCGGAAGAAATAAGAAGCATATCTCCTCCTCCTAAAAGTTTTTCCGCCCCAGCTGAATCAAGAATAGTTCGCGAATCTATTTGACTTGCGACTTGAAGAGCTATTCTGGTTGTGATGTTAGCTTTAATTAGTCCAGTGATAACTTCAACTGATGGTCGCTGTGTAGATACAACAAGATGAATCCCCGTCGCTCGAGCCATTTGAGCAAGTCGAACTATAGAGCTTTCAACTTCGCGACCATGAGTCATCATAAGGTCTGCAAGCTCGTCAATAATCACAACAAGATAAGGCATCAATTCTTCTTTTCGCTTGTCGTTAAAATTTTTAATATCTCTTACTCCTGCTCTAAGTAAAATCTCATAGCGCCTATCCATTTCAGATATTACCCATCTAAGCGCAGAAACAGCTTTCTTACCGTCAGTAATAACGGGGGTGATAAGATGAGGGATACCACTATAAACAGATAACTCAACTCGTTTTAGGTCTATAAAGATAAAACGAAGCATTTCAGGAGAATTTTTATAAAGAAGAGATACTATTAAAGAATGAATAGTAACGCTTTTTCCGCTTCCTGTTGCTCCAGCAACAAGTAAGTGAGGCATTTTAGCGATATTAGGGAAAACAGGCTCTCCCGCAAGTCCTTTACCAAGCGCGAATCCTAATGCTCCTGATGCCCTAAACTCGGGATAATTTAATAAGCTACCAAGCCTTACAAGCGCGGCGGTCTTATTAGGAACTTCAATTCCAACTAAAGATTTTCCTGGGATAGGAGCTTCAATGCGTAAAGGGTGAGCGGCTAAGGCAAGTGATAAGTCTTGATTTAAGGCGATTATACGCGATAATTTAATTCCTTCAGCTGGTTTTAAGGTATATCTTGTAACTTTTGGACCAATCGTTATTTCTCCCATTTCCACTGGAATACCAAAACTATCTAATGTGCGTTTTATGATATTCGCGTTTGCCCGTAAGTCTCCTACAGTCGGTTTTTCAACTAATGCGTTTAAGAGAGATAAAGGAGGAGCTACATAGTTTTTAAAAGATATTTTCTTATCTCCTTTATCGTTATTTTTTATGCCTATATTTTCAGTTGTTTCAATATCTGTTTTTGTCTCAGTTATATGATTTTCTGCGGAGTCAGCTTTCGTTTTTGACGGATTTGTCGTTTTTTCAGCAACAATTGGATTGTTGACGCTATGACTTTCTCCGTTTACTACGAGATTGTTATTTTCAGCCCTTTTTAGTTTTATTTTTTTCGGATTAATTTTTATTGGAACATCTATAATAAAAACAAGTCCGATAATAAGAGAGGCGGCAGATATAATAATACCTGCCACATAGCCAAACGGAATTTCTATAGCGCCTGCTAGTCCACCTATCCATCCGCCCTGACCTGGATAAAGAATATCTATAATTCCAAGGCTTCCTAAAACAAAAATTATTCCGCCTATAACAGCGCGCCGCATAATATCTTTTCTCTGACCTAATAAAAATAAAACGCCAGTTATAATAAGAGTCGCGGGGATTAGATAATAACCAACACCAAGAAGAGAATCTCCCCATCTAAATATGAATTTTCCGGCTGGACCGGCTTTATTAAAGCTTGCGAGCAAGAGAATTGCGCCAATACTTAAAAATATAATTGCCCAGATTCCCATTAAAACATCGGGACGAATTTTCTCTTTTTCAGGAATGTTTTTAACTGCTGGTTTTTTTGCCATAAGATATTTGAATTATAGGTAGTTTTATCATAAAAACAAACTTTTCGCCGTTATTCAGCTTACTTAATATAATAAAGACGCCGATGGTTTCTCTCTTGTCCAAAAATTAAAAAATATGCTATATTGTCAATTAATATGAATCAAACAAGAAACGATTATTTAATTCCAACAGTTATTGAAAAAACCGCTCACGGAGAGAGAGCCTTTGATATTTACTCCCGTCTTTTGAAAGATAGAATAGTTTTCTTAGGCGGACCAGTAAATGACGGAGTTGCTAACATTGTTATTGCTCAAATGCTTTTTTTGGCAAGTGAAGACCAAAAGAAGCCGATTAAACTCTATATTAATTCTCCAGGAGGCATAGTGACCGCTGGTATGGCAATATATGACACAATGCAGTTTGTTAAGCCACCGGTTGAAACCGTCTGTGTGGGAATGGCTGCGTCTATTGCCGCTTTTCTGCTCGCCGCAGGAGAAAAAGGCAAAAGAATAGCCCTCCCTAACTCAGAAGTTTTAATTCATCAAGTAATGGGTGGAGCGGAAGGTCAGGCAAGTGATATAGAAATTGCCGCTAAACAAATCTTAAAAACTAAAGCAAAAATAAATCAGCTTCTTTCCAAAATGACGGGCCAGTCACTATCAAAAATTGAGCACGACTCCGATAGAGACTACTGGCTCTCGGCCGATGAAGCAAAAGAATATGGCATCATTGATGAAGTCGTTAAAAAAGCCAAATAAATTAAACAAAGAGCAAGAACTTGCTTTAATAGATGATCTTTTGCATCGCTCTGTTGCCGAGATTATTCCATCCAAAGAATCTTTAAAAGAGGTTCTATTATCTGGTAAAAAACTTAAAGTTTATATCGGCACTGACGCAACTGGGGCGTCTCTTCATCTAGGGCACGCGAAAAACTATATGGTTCTAGAAAAATTTCGCAAGCTTGGCCATAAAATTATTTTTTTAATTGGCGACTTTACCGCTCGTATAGGCGACCCCACCGACAAAGATGCCGCTCGCAAACAATTAACGCGTAAAGAAGTAAAACAAAATGTCGCGACATGGTTAAAACAAGTTGCGCCAATTATTAATTTTAAAGACACCAGTAATCCGGCCATTATTAAATATAATCACGATTGGCTTTCCAAACTCACATTTGAAGATATTATCGGGCTTGCTTCTCATTTTACCGTTCAGCAAATGTTAGAGCGAGATATGTTTGAGCGACGCCTTGAAGATGAAAAACCGATATATCTTCACGAGTTTTTATATCCCTTAATGCAGGGCTATGATAGCGTTGCTATGGATGTAGATGTTGAGCTATGTGGCAATGATCAAAAGTTTAATGCTCTTGCTGGGCGTACCTTACAAAGAAAGATAAACAATAAAGAAAAATTTGTATTTATCACGACTTTACTTGTAAACCCCATAACCGGTGAAAAAATGATGTCTAAAAGTTTAGGAACAGGAGTTTTTTTGGATACTTCTCCAAACGATATGTTCGGGTCAATAATGTCACAGGCAGATGAAAGTATTATTCAGCTTTTAACAGATTGTACTTATATCTCGTTGGAAAGAATAGAACAAATTAAGACAGAACTTAAAACAGGCATAATGAGTTATCGTGACGCCAAAGCATACCTTGCCAAAGAGATTGTTTCTATTTATCACGGAGATAAAAAAGCAGATATGGCGGAAAAAGAATTTGATGCTGTTTTTAAAGATAAAAAAGCCCCTTCTGAAATCAATGAAATACAAGTTGCTTTTTCTGCGGTCAATATTACGAGCTTGCTAATCTTATCTAAACTTGCCGAATCTAAAAGCGACGCCCGTCGTCTTATAAGCCAAGGAGCAGTCAAAATAGACGGTCATAAAATTATTGATTTTAAACAAGAAGTTATCATTACGCCTGGGGCTGTTTTGCTTCAAGTAGGTAAGCATAAGTTTATAAAAATACGAAAAATTAAAACTTAACCACAGGCAGGTTTATTTGTTATAATATCTGTTATGAATAGACAAAAAATTCTTCTTATTGCGCTTGCGGTTTCGGTAATAATTTTAGTTATTACTATACAATGGACATCCACTTCTCCATATCATTGGCGAACATGGGAAGCTATCAATCATTTTATTGATGAATTAAAGTTCTGGGAAAAACAGGAAGACGAGTTATTGCTACCCGATAGTTTTGCTCCAAATGAATCAGGTTTTTTAAGAAATGAAAATCCCGCCCTTTACGAATCACGCATAGAGTTTGAAGAAGCGGTTATTAAAGCAATAGACGAAACTATTCCAGGCGTTGTTTCAATTGTTGCCTCAAAAGATGTTCCTATTCTTGAAAGATGTCCTGTAGTTGACCCATTTTTTGGTCAGGGTTTTAGATTTTATGCCCCTTGTGATTTAGGTAGAACAGAAAGACGAGAAGTTGGCGGAGGGACAGGGTTTTTTGTCTCTAACGATGGTTTAATTCTTACAAACAGACATGTTGTCGCTGACACGCAAGCAGCCTATACAGTTTTTTTAGGAGAAGATAAATATTTTGATGCCAAAGTTGTCGGACTTGATGAAATTGAAGACCTTGCGTTGCTAAAAATTGAAGGCGAAAACTTTCCAGTATTGACTCTTGGCAATTCAGACTCTGTCCGGCTTGGACAAACAGCAATAGCAATAGGAAACGCGCTCGGCGAATATAAAGACACTGTTTCAGTAGGAGTTGTTTCTGGACTAGACCGCACTATAACGGCATCTGACGAAAGAGGCAACACTAAAAGAATTGAGGGAGTACTTCAAACAGACGCCGCTATCAATCCTGGCAATTCCGGCGGCCCCTTGATTAATTTAAGAGGTGAAGTTATTGGTATCAATACAGCGATGGCTCATCGCGCGGAAAATATTGGCTTTGCGATTCCTATCAATAAAGCGCGTCGAGTAATAGACTCATACAAAGAAACTGGAAGAATTACCGCCGCTTATCTTGGCGTTTGGTATGAATCAACTGCCGAGGGGATAAAAATTAGCGGAAGAGAAAGAGAGTCGGTTATTCCTGGTTCTCCCGCAGAACAAGCAGGGCTAAAAGAAGGAGATATTATTATTGAAGCTAACGGTCAAGCGATGGGAGGAAATAGATCTCTTGCTTCTATTCTTTCCGCGCTTTCTCCGGGCGATACTTTAGTAATGCGAATTAAAAGAGGAGCGGAAACTTTAACTATCCGGGCGACACTTGGCGAAAGGCCTGCTCGTTAATTCACAATTATAGCGTTTTTTGGTTACCTCAGTATAAAATTTAGAATTTCGAATTTTTAATTTCGAATAAATTTCAAATGACTGAAATTAAAAACAATCAAAAATACGATCGGAATGACAACCCCTAGAAATTCAAAATTCAAAAATCAAAAGTCAAAATTACAATGCAAAATTCAAAAGGAGGGGACAGGCCTGGATTCCGTCCTTCGACGGAATGACAGCCCCTTTTTTGTCACACCTGCGGAGGCAGGTGTCCAGGTTAGTATTTAGTATTTTGTATTCTGCGTTTTAAAAAGGGACGGGCCTGGATTCCAGCTTCCGCTGGAATGACAGAGGGAAGTGTCGCCCCGCCCCTCCCCGTCATCCCTGCGAAGGCAGGGATCCAGGTCTGTATTTTGTATTCGGTATTTTGCGTTCTGTATTTTGTGTTTCAGAAAAAGGAGAAAGGGGAAATCCTGGATTCCAGCTTCCGCTGGAATGACAGCGGAAACGACTGCATTCTAAATAACAGTAAAATAGGCTCGTAATAACAGCCTTGAAACTCACATTTTAAAAATTAAAATATTTCTGCTATACTCATCTAAACTTCAATGACAACTAAAATATTTGATTGGACAATTTTAATTTTCGGGATATGGGTAGTCGCTTCTCCTCTTCTTTTAGGGTCGGCCGGCACGGTTATTTTTTATAGCAATACTATTGTCGGCGCTCTACTTGTAGTTTTTGCTGTCAGGAATATAATGGGCAATAAAAGCATAAAAATATAAATTAAATGATAAAAATAAAAATATATTCAGCTCCATTTTGCGGATATTGCGATGAAGCAAAAGATTTTTTTGACCAACACGCTATCCTGTATACTGAAGTAGATGTCTCTGTAAACGAAGAAGCGGCGCAAGATATGGTTTATCGCACTAAACAAATGAGTGTTCCAGTGATTGAAATAGGAGATGACATATTAATAGGGTTTGATAAGGGGCAAATTAAAAATTCACTCGCGAAAGCAGGTGTTAAAATAGAAGAATAAAAATAAACTATGTACGAATTAGTCATTATAGGAGGTGGACCAGCGGGCGTTTCTGCCGGAATATACGCCGCGCGAAAACAACTAAAGGCCGCCGTTATTACTGACTCTTTTGGTGGACAGTCAATCGCTTCAGATGAAATAGAAAACTGGATAGGCGTTAAATCTATTTCAGGGCGAGAGCTTGCCAAACGAATGGAAGAGCATTTACGCGCGCAAGAAGGCATTGAAATTATTAAAGATAAAGTTAGCGAAGTTATAAAAGAAGGTGAAAATTTTTCAATCAAAACAACGGGCGGCAAGGAATACAGCACAAAAACTATTCTTATTTGTTCGGGGAGTAATCGTCGGCAACTAAATGTGCCTGGAGAAGAAAAGTTTATAGGAAAAGGCGTGGCTTTTTGTTCTACTTGCGATGCCCCCTTATTCAAAGGTAAAGATATAGCGGTGGTAGGAGCAGGAAACACTGGACTAGAAGCGGCGATAGACCTTGCCTCTTATGTGAATAAAATATATCTAATCGCTCGGGGAGATAAAATAAAAGGCGACGAAATAACTTATAACAATGTATCAAACTGCGGCAAGGTGGAAATAATTTTTAACGCCGAAGTTAAAGAGATATTAGGCGATGATTTTGTTTCAGGATTAAAATATATGGACAAAACTTCAAACGAAGAAAAAGAAATATCCTTACAAGGAATTTTTGTGGAAATAGGCGCGGCACCAAACTCTTATATAGTGAAAGATCTGGTAAATATAAATTCTCAAGGCGAGATAATTGTTGACCCCGTAAATGGCAAAACTTCTCTTGCCGGCATTTGGGCCGCAGGAGATGTGGCTGATACTTTATACCAACAAAGCAATATTGCGGCAGGAGACGCTATTCGCGCTACTTTAAATATTTATTCATATCTTCGCGCGCAAAATTAATAATCTCTCCTTGATGCAAAAAAATGCATATAGTCAATAAAAATAAAAAATAAAAAATGCGAAACTCCATTATTCGTTTTGTTAAGGCGCGATACGAAAAATTTTGGGGATATATAAATAATCAAGTTAAAATCGGACGCCTAAAATCTATAGCGATTTTTATAAGCATAATAGCCATTCCCGTCGTTTTTTATTTTATTTGGAATAATATTGCGTATATTAGCAATCAAGAAAGCTCTGCGCGTGAAAATGAACAAAGTTATCTCGCAAACATTATAGAGGCGGTAGGCGATGCTTTCGCCGATATGTTTACCTCCGAAAATGATAATCTACTTGCTGAAATATCTCGTGAGAGAGGGTCATCGCCAACTGGCGGTAGTGTTTCCGCGTTACCATTTGTCACTGTTAATAAAACAAGCATTTATAAAGGAGAGGTAATAACTAAAAGTGGTTCCGGCTTTGCCCCCGCAAAAAATATTGCTTTATTTATTTCTTCGCCGTCAGAACAAGTTATTCCAATAGCGACACTAACTACTGACTCGCGCGGCGAGTTTAATCATATTTATAGCGTATCTGATAAAGCAGAAGTGGGTATATATCATTATTGGGCAGAAGATAAAATTGACGGCGTTATAACCGATAAAGTCAGATATTTAGTCGCCTTGTCTGCGGCGAAAAATATTCCCCAGCAAGAAGACGAAAAAGTTTTGCCTGATAATACGGTAGAAAATAACGAACGCAATCAAAATGAAAATATTACGCCTTTAGCGTTACCTAAAGAATGTTCCTTTGAAGGCGAAGGCAAGGCGAGTGGAGCAAAGCAGGTAGTATTAAACGAAATTGCGTGGATGGGGTCTGTGGCAGGGTCAAGTAACGAATGGATTGAGCTTAAAAATATCTCTCCTTCTATGGCGGACATCTCTGGTTGGTGGCTGATTGATAAAGCGGCTAAAATAAAAATAATTTTCCCAAGCAACACTTTGATTCCCGCGGGCAGATTTTATTTACTTGAAAGAACAAATGATGATTCAGCGCTGAATGTTAAAGCGGATATGATTTATAGAGGCGTGCTTTCTAACAACAACGAAGGCATTAGATTATTAAATCCTGATTGTTTAATTAAAGATGAAGCGCTTGCTAATCCGAATTGGCCGGCAGGAAAGTCGGATAGCCGACAAACAATGGAGAGAAAATCTGATTTGTCTGGCTGGCACACATCTCTACTGCGAGACGGCACTCCGAAACAAGAAAACTCTGCCGGTGTTCTAACGCAAGGCGGAGGTGCGTCTGCATCACTGGTTACTCTTCGTGAAGGAGAAAGCGGAGAGACGCAAACGAGCACAACCCAACCTATCCCACATATTATTCTGATTTCAGAGGTGAAGATTGCTGGAGACGCAAGAGCTCAAAATGATTTTATTGAGCTATATAACCCGAATCCCTTCCCGGTCAATCTAGGCAACTATCGGTTAGTTAAAAGAACTGAGCGTGGTAATAGTGATAGCAGTATCAAAGCTTGGGGCCCAGATGTTTATATCCCCGCAATGGGATTTTATCTATGGGCGAATAGTG
>JACCDV010124431.1_pt1 | contig 16308 bp, 11 predicted proteins | sample 7446131 | NCBI WGS metagenome assembly JACCDV01 (sample SAMN15323448, study PRJNA562643) | freshwater metagenome | isolation source: river surface water | place: USA:Blue River Watershed | collected 2017-08-17 | reverse complement strand
GGTTTAGCTCAGTTGTCTATCGAGGAACCAACGACAAAACCAAGTAAAAGGTGGCAGTCAAAGTCATCGACATCCGAGCCATTCAGGGCAAGCCTTAGAAGAGGATGCTCGAGGGCGAAATCTAAGCTCTCAAGAAACTAGCCCACCCCCACATCATGAAATGCCATGACATTTTCAGTACTGCCAATAATTGCTACATTATCACTGAGTTCTGCAATGAAGGGGATCTCGAAAATCTACTCAAAAAGCGAGAAAAACTCTCAGAGGACGATGCCATCCCTATCATAAGGGAAATTTTAATGGGATTCATTCACATTGCTGAAAATGGGTTTTTACACCGCGATCTCAAACCCGCAAATATACTCCTAAAGGACAAAACCGTAAAAATCGCTGATTTTGGGTTCGCTAAAAGAATAACTTCAAATACTAAAGAAACAGTAAACGTGGGCTCTCCTCTCTACATGAGTCCTTAGGCCTTAAACGGGAATATTTACACAGTAAAAAATGATATTTGGTCGATAGGAGTAATTCTTTATGAAATTTTACATGGGAAAGCACCGTGGACTTGTAGCAGCTAGAAGCAGCTCATTGAATAAATAAATAAAAATAATATCTCAATGCTCAGGAATTTATCCTAAGACCTCAAATAGTTCATCCGCAAATGCCTGACCCCTGATGACAGGAAAAGGTTTTCATTAAAATAGTTTGCCTCCCATTCTTTCCTTACTAGAATCATGGCTGATGGTCCTCCCCTTCTACTTCGCAAGATAACTAGTAATAATGAAAACCAATAGCAAATTAATAATTCTTAAAATTAACCGACTAATAAACCAAAAATTCTACACCATCGTCAACACCAAGGGGAAATTATCACTCCTTAAAAGCAGTTTCTTTGCCAGCTGAATTGGATGAGATTCCTAAATAAATATTATGCTCTATTCGGAGAAAGTTAATCAAAGAATACTATTGGATTGAAATTTATCATAATTAAGCAACTGCTAAGCCAACTCTAATCATTACAGCTGTCTCTAACAGGCGAAAATATCTTCTTCATTGAAGGATGGAAAGATTATTTGAAAAAGAAAGAAGATAAGCAAATCTTTATCAAGTCGATTGAAGACTACAAGAGAAATTATTAACCTTATGCAAAACAACTAAAGGAATGGATCCCACAAGTAACAAATGACAAGAAGTTAAGTATGATTGCCGATAACAATTTGCAAAGATCTGAGTATTTAAGCATGCTTGGACTTTCTTATGCAATCAACTAGTGTAAAGCCCTATGGCAATTATTTGAACGAACACCCCGTTGTGAGGGATAACTTCAAGGAAAGATGCAGCAATAAGCCCAAAGGCTAGACTTCACAATGACATACTTCCAGCTAAACCAATTCCTCGTTGACAATTTCAACGATTCAGAGTTTTTCACCAGGGTTTCCCATTTGTAGGTAATAAACTAATGCAAGCCAGCTCATCTTGAAGGATCAAATCTTACTGATCTATAGCATAAGTTAAAGGTACTTTAGCTTTTAAAATGATATTCAAAATGTACTGTATTAATATAAATGTATATTTTGGAATATATCTGATCAATCATCTCCAAAGATAGCTTTGTCTTTTAGCAATCCGCTTCTGAATTGCGCATCGAACATTCTGAAGACTTGCCCTCCGACGTTTATGTTTATTACTGTTGATCTGCTGTCGTTTTTATTGCCGTAGAAATATACGACAGGGTAGTATTCAAATGCATTGAATGTTTTCAATGAAATTCTTTGCTTCTTTAGGATACCTTCGATTTTTTATCTTTGAGCCTTCTCTTTCATTTTTTACTCGTCTTATTCTTCTGCTTGGGACTATTCTTCTTCATCTTTTTTTTATGTTTATAGGTTATACTCTGCCTTTTGCTATGCGCTGATTTCGATGGTGGCCAGCCAACGCCCAAGTTCTTCATTAGGCGGGGTATTCATAAGAACTCCATTTTTTGATATCCATCCCCTTCTTTACGAAAACTTAGAGTTTTACCTTGTCAAGCCCATGCCAAAAACATCTCCATATATAAGCGTCCACCCATAATTATATAGGTTCTCTCCCTATGCCTGAACATAGCCTGCATTGGTAATCCCAACCCCTGAATTGCCAATACTTTCCTCTCCACTTTTGATCTTATCGAAACAGTTTACAGGCACATATCCCATTTCCACTGATCCATTCACTGCTAAAAGCTCAATTTCAAAATAAGCAGTGGTATTTTGTCGTCGATGAAAATATACTGCTGATTTTTATGTCCCTCGAAATTAGACCCTCCATCCCTTTCCAATAACCTCGTTTCTTTATTAGATAGTAATTGATTAAGGAGAGTAGCATGCTTAAACCTTGCAGTCATTTAAATGGTATTCTTCCTTAAGGCCAAGTGAGGGTTTATGTGGAAAATTTTATGGAGATTCGTTGTAATCTTTTCTTGTACGATATCTTCGATATAAAGTTACAACAATTATGATAAATATGATTACAGCTGCAGCTATTATTCCGATTTAAATAAGGATTGGATCGATTCCTCCACTAGTATTGTTACTCTCTCCTTGCCCAGCTTGTACTGTTTTGTCGTTAGTTTACCTTTTAAGTGCAGGTGCAGGAGCAGATTGAGCTACTTTTGGAGGAGGCGAAGTTTTAGAGCTTGGAGCTTGTGCTGATTTTTATTTTGGTGATTCACTAACTGATGGAGTTGGTTTCGATGATGAGGGTGGAATTTTCGATTGGGGCGCAGCAGGGGCAGTAGATCCATAATGATTCCAATCTTATTTAGTATAGCTTTAACCATTTTCATCTACTTGATCTGTATATGAAGTCAAAATATGGTCTTTATTTGCCTTTATTTTTTTCATATAAAATTTATATGAAAGCAAAGTTGTAAGAAATTATAACTATGCAATGCTAATGGTTTAAATAGAAACAGCATCATGCTTTGGCTGTTTTTGGTTTTTTCTAAGCCTTTACTCCCTTGTCTGCCTTTTCCTTTTTACTCTTCTCCTCCTTTTTCTATTTCTTGGTCTCCTTCTTCTCTTACTCTTCCTTATTGGCATTGTTCAACTCTTCCTTGAGCTTCTTGAGACGATTCATGGTAACTTTGGCAGTGGTAGCAACACTAGTAGCGAATTCAAATGCTCCTCCTGCGAAGGTAACCTTACATCCTCTACATTTCCAAATTCCACAAGCACTTCTTCTAACTTGAGACTAAATAACACATGATTTACCTTTCCGCAAGCAGGGCAAACGTACTTGGCTCTTTGCTGCAGCTAAAATTTCTTCACAATTTTTCTGATTGATGAACCATAACGGGTTCCATATTTGCCTGTTACTCCCACCTTCTTTGTTCTTTTAGCCATAATCACAAAATTGATTAAAATATTATAATTATTAATTTATATTATTTTCTTATCTATCATTGGACAATATTGTTATCTTTCTCGTTGTTATAGTATTGAATCCAGTCTTTAGGAGTGTTTGGATTGGGCTTACCATTCTTTTAAAGCTGCCCATTCTTAATCAACTCTTGTTTTCTCTTAGCATGAGGTCCTTATTTCCATTTACGAGGGTAGGTCTATCGGTCCATAATCACACGCTTTGTCTTGGCTACCACTCCATGATCGCATGAACCGATTTCAGCTGTGGTCATTTGGGCAATGGCAACTGCAATAGCTTCTCCCTTTGTTGACATGATAACAATTTAAGTACCAACGTTAATGTTGTTGTCATAACGAAGGATTCCGGGAATCATAAGTTTAGCTCCATAGCAAATGGCATTAATGGAAGAATCTTTAATGACAATTCTGGGTAATTTCAAGAGCAAAACTTCCAAAGGTAAGATGACACGTCTGAGGTAAGTTTCATCCTTGTAGTTTTCGTATCTCCATTGAGCATCTAATAGATCATGCATAGTCGTAAGATGATCGTTTTCTGTCATGCAGCCACTTCTTGACCGACGAAGTTCTTACATATGTCCTCCAACTCCCAAAAGCAATCCAATGTGAATGCAGAGTGTTCTCACGTATGTTCCAGCCTCGCATGAAACTCTAAAAACACCCAATCTCTTCTCAGCATCATACTACAACAACTAAGATTCATAGATTGTTCTAACACGAAGCTATCTCTTGACAGCTGAGATCTCTGGAGGTTTTTGGAACAAACTTCCAGTTAGGGTATTGAGAACATTCTTCAATTTGGTTTCAGTATCAATATGACCATGGAGTCTCACAATACCAATATATTATTTTCCAGCAGTTTGTTGTGACTTGGCCAATCTAGTTGCTCTAAATAAATTGGGGTATACCTCTCAAGGCAGACAATCAAACATCCTGTAACTTTAGGATCGAGTGTTCCGGAGTGTCCTGTTCTCTCCACATTGAGAATCTTCTTGACCCATGAGACAACTTCATGGGAACTTGGGTTGGAAGGTTTATCGAGATTGATAATACCGTACTTAAGATAATCTTTAAGGGGTCTTTTGAGTGGGGTTGATCCTGCAGGGATGGGAGTATAGTGAGTTGACAATACATTCATCTGATGATAGTTCTTAAGAAGCAAAGGCCATTATTATGATTTGATCTTAGGCCCTTCCTCTGAAGGTTTAATCACATGCTCTTATTAAACTATCTCCTCATCAATTTTTGCCTGTTTTTCCACAAGCTTTTTCTTTTTCTTGTCTGAACCCATTGTTGAATAATTAATTAATCCATCAAACTACAACATAAGTCATTAACATCATTAACTCGTTCAAATAAATAGATTGTCCAGGAATTAATTGGAAGATAGATGCAAATATGACTTTCTTACACATTGTAAAGATTTATAATGATAAGATGATCGATCAATGCAATGGATATTTAGCGAAATTTTAAAGAAATAGCAAGGAAATTTGGTCTAATAGGTGAGATTTTTTCCAGTTAAATAGAGTAAGAGCTAATAGATATTGGTATCATATGCATCCACCTCATTTCGACATCTAAGAGCAATTAGCAGCCAATTTGAACATAAGCAAACATTTCTTCTCAATCTCGACTCCAAATCAAAGATACACACTTTCAATAGCAAATTCTCGATGCAGAGCAGCTAGTACGCAATAACTTGCCATCCTGTATCCTCCCTTAGGCTATACTCTTATAAACTACCTAAATAAAATACCTTGATAATATAAATTAAAAGCTGATATAAAGTTATATTGATTTTTTTGAAATAAGTTGATATTGAGATTTCAGTAGCTTAATATACGCATTCTCTTCTCTCTACTAATCCAACTAAATGATAACATAATGCAAATAAACAGCATTAAGGTGCTTTCATGGGCAAGTCTATACATCACTTTGAAGCAAATTTTGTTTTGAATAGAAATGACGATTATTAATCAGTGTTATTTCTTTATTATGTCTTTCCATTTATAGCCTTTTCCTGTTGTTAATATATTGAGCCTTACCTTTTCAATAAATTTAATCATTTGAAGCTTATTTCTCATCTTGCATCGGCCACTCAATATTCGCTTGATACAATCACTCGAAGAGAACAATTCCAATGATTTCTACCTGATAGATCTATTTGCCTCACTGTCTTCGAAGAATATCATCAAACTTGAAAAAGATGCCACTCGATCATTGAATTAACTTACATGTTTGATTTAGTATTAACTCAGCTCGTTCGCTATCTTTAGCACTTTAAAGTAATGGACTATGAGGGTTTTAAAGTTAATGTTTAGCTCTACTGTATCGTCTTTGGTGCCCTTGTAAACTTTTCTATAATTCTCTCTAACTTTCGGTTAAAACACAATGGTAGTTTTGCTGCCTTCGCCAGCCTTATTTTAAATTTGCTTCTAGGTGGGTAGAATCTTGGTACTCTCGTTGGTCAGAGTAATAATTTTATCGTCTTCGTTGGCAAAATGCTTGCTTTTTGGCAAGTTTTCAAGATCAATGAACTGTGAAATGTCAATGTAATTGGCTAAATAACTTAGATATTACAAAACAAAGCTCTATCGTTCGGTTCTGATCCCTTCTATTACGTAAAATATTAGTTATACCCCATAAAGCTCATTCGATAATAATTATAAATGATTTTTATGGACGGAAAATATTATTTTTAAGTAAATAAATAAATAATGCAGCCATCAAATGCATGAATTTAGTGCTCAAGGCAAGAGATAAAAAAATCATTGTAGTAAAGATAAATTATAAAAAACATTTAAGGCAGCATTGGGTAACTTTAAAATCTTCGTGGGTTAGATGGTCCGTATATGAAATATAGAAATGATAGATTATTAAAGATATGAGTCATCTGTAGCATCCCCTTCTCTATGAAAATATTTGACGAGTGAAGGTGAAATCTTTCTCTGTTTTCTTGATTGAGTAGCTTGTTGATCGCTTTTTGAGCTTTAAAACAACAGGGAGGGTTTCATAGGCTAGCCTTACGCTTTAGTTTAGGTTAGGCTACTTCCTGCCAAAGACTCTTTCAAATTTTCTAACTGCTTCCTTCAGCCTTCTTGGAGATGCTGCTCTAAGTCCTTCATCTGTATCAAAAAATTTATCAAGCTATTCTCTTGGCTCAAAGACACTTCTTTCTGTATAGCTGCTGAATGGATGATAGGTCTGAAGCATCTTGCGTTCACTACATAGGATCAGAGTTACTGCATCAGTTGACTGTGAGTAAAGTCAAGGTCCTAGTGACGATTGTAATAGATCGGATATTCATTGACTATTCTATCGACCTTATTCTTTTAAAAGGAAATGTGATGATTGAGTCGCTTTTACATTTTTCCTTGAATCGTATTTTGGTATTAAAATGGACACAATCCTAGTTCTTTGGGGCTTGATCCGGCTAATGGACCAATGTTTATAACCTCAGGGTTATTATATGATACTTTTTTTTGCATTATTGGTTTTTCCTTAGATGATTTTGGATCGGGTTGAATGGTAGCATGCTCATCCATAGACATTTTTTTATGGGATAGTTTGGTCTTTTTGATATCTGCTCGCACCCTCTTTCGTTGCTATTTATCCTTACTTTTAAAATTTTGATTTAGCCTTGAGAAAGTGCTGGGCATATCATAATCTAGATCATAAAAATCTTTCACAATTCGATTGCCCCAAGCAGCACTCGTCTCCCTCCCCACTGCCTTGTGAAATACAGATGCTCCTGTACTCTTTAATTTGGATTTCCCCCCATCCTAATCAATAAAGCTTGATGCCTTCATAAGAATAAAATTAATCAATCTTTGCCCAATAATACACATACATTTTAATTACATTTTATCATCTTCTATTGATTGAATTTTTTCAATATTGCAACGAGAACAACCAGAGATAGATAGACTTAGTATTTATTGATATCATTACATTGAATTATTAATATTAATGAAAGAAACTGGGCATCAATATTCAATCAAGAAGGTCGATGAAGTCGATGAGAATTTGTAGCTATCGGCAACAACTTTGAGTTGCTTCTCAAAACAGGCCACGTAATAAATCGATAGAATCCCACTTTACAATACTGAGCTCCGATTCAAGGAATAATTTTAAAGATAGCTTTTGATAAGGGTGTTGGACGAAAAGGAGCCTCATTTATAAAATGTAAAGCTTTCAGGTCATAAATATCTTAGATTGAATAGACATGATTAGCAGAAATATTTCGATCGATAATTTGCCTTTAGTTGTTTGGATTAAAGATAACCGTAACTAACAAATATTTCCTTACATAAGCATTCTATCCTTTTAGATCGCTAAGCTCTAAGGCAATAGGAATATGATAAATAAGCAATTTTCCAAGATATTAGGTCTAAATAGCCAGATATTATTGCATTTAAAAGAAGGGAGGAATAAAAAATAGAAAAAGCGAGGCAGCTTGCAGTCGATCGGGATCTAACTCATCCACAACCACAACAAATTATCAAAATCAAAAGCGTTGAGGATGATTACACAGATAAACGAGTCTATTAAAATGATGGAGTCTTCCCATTGGAAAATACTCATGATTTTTAAGACATGAATTTGGTTGATGAAATTGAAATCCCAATCAACTATACATAAGCTAAAAAGGAGCTCTCATCAAGTAACAATTATCTTAAAAATAAATAAGAAGATGTTGATATTTAATGCTTGGATTGGTAACTAAAAATTTCTCAAAAATTTTTCCCAAGAAAATCTTAATAAATTGATATGTAAGAGCAAAAAAGAAATATAGTTGCTGTCCATAATAGATCAAATTCATCCTTTTAGAAAAAAAGCACATTAGTAGGATCTGATACACAAAGAAGCAATGAGGGAAGAATTCACAATAAAAATCCATTGATAGAATATGCAAAGAGAATAGGCCCTAAAAGACAGCCAAATAAATCCATAATTTGATATTTTTTTATATGAATAGAATGTCATTTATAATTCGGTATCAAAATTGATACTAAGAATATGCTGAGAAATATTAATCTAATTTTGCTAATAATTATTAAATATTATGTCAAGAATCTTGCAAATTTTATCTATCCTCATACTTTGCTTTATATGTTCGACTTCCTCTTTAAAACTTCAAGGTCAAAGGCTTTTATCAAATAAAAATGTATCATAAAAGCCAAACAGTTCGGTCTCGGCCAACCCTAAATTCATAAACTAAAAAGGGCCAGGAACAACTGAAGCATAAATGAGCTAATTCAGAAGCCTTGTCCATTCCTCATCATTCTATTATCCAGAAGACAGTGATGATCGACTCAACTATATTTCTACAAAAATGCAGGAAAGATTTTAGCATATGTACTCAGTATTCATGCTTAAAAATCCATCAAACTGGGACATTTCTCTTATGGATATAACTGTTAATTGGGGAAGCTTGGGTAAAGGATCTGACTCTATGTTTCCAAACAATAGCTATATGTTTGTCAAAGATGATTATGATTTTATAAGTCGAAAAAATTTTAACCACAACCTAAAAACAGGAAGGGATATTGATTAATAATTCGAGTAAGTGATAAGTAATATCATTTGGGCTGTTTAACGATTTTAAGAGAATTGTAACTGCTATCGAGCTGCCACCAGCATTCGGCAATATATTGAAAGATTCTAAGGTTATTACGATTGGAATGTATTCTGCTCTTCAGAGCCCAACTTCAATGCTGCCATATGGGTCTTCTATGAATATTATATGGTCACAAAGCAAAAATGCTATTATGTCATCTATGAAGATTGAAGGCAATGATGGATGAATCATCGAAATATCAATTTATAAAGTTATTAAGCTATTGTTGAAATTTGGATAATGCTTATTGGCAGTATCAATTTTGATACCGACTTTTTGTAAACTTTGGAAGTTGAAAAAGATACAAACATCAATAATTGTTGCTGTTTTGGGGGTTGAAAAAGTTTTAGTTATTCTCTTTAATAATTTTGTGAGGCTCATTTATGTGATATGTTCTTTTGTTATTTTTATAATATTAATATTAATGAGAAAAGCAACATTATCAACAGCTTATATTGTTGTCTTCATTACTTGCCTCTTGATTGTGGGTTCCTCTTCCTTAAAATTAAAAACTTTCTCAAAAGCAAAAGCCTAAGCCGGAAAATTATCTGAAATTTCAAGTAGAGGAATGGTCACACCTGGATTTAGGGACTAAAAAGGAGCTGGAACAAAGCCAACCCAGATGGCGTATTTTAGAGAAGTCATCAATCTTGCAAGTGTATTTTTTAACAGTAACACTAAGCGAAGAACTGAATATATTTCTAGTTAAATGTGGTATTAATTTAGAAATCAACAGATCCGATTCTCTGTATTTGTTCTTAATAACCCATCTAACTGGGATTTCTCCTTTGTATCTCAGCATACTGCGTGGGGAAGTATTTCTCCTGGAGTTGATGCTATCTTTCCCAACAAAAGCTACATGTTTGCCTAGCAGGACTGGACTGGAGACCATGAGCTTATTTTTATTGCCGATTAGGTGCAAATTGGACCAAATATGACTCATGGGCTAACCAATGCTATTGAAAATATTATCAGGTTGAGCTAGCGATAGCATTAAACTTGTAACTGTGTGAGAATGGCCAACCACATAAGAGAGCTTGTCAATCAATACTAATCAAGTAATAGATGGAATGTATTTTGCACTTCAGAGCTCAATCTTTACTCTCGAGCTGCAGTCAGAAATAAAAAATATATGTTTACTAAATAAAAGTGTTATTATCTGCTCTATTAAAACTGATACCCCATGATTGTTCAATCCCTTAATCATCCTTATTTAATAATGGTTTAATCACTATATTAATAACATATTTAAGATGAGCGACAGTTAAATTATCGATTATCTGGAAATCACTCACTCCCTTCTCGCAGTAAAACACTAGAAATATAGAATAGAAGATAATGGGAAGATGTTCCATAGATCGTTTCTCTCACTTTCAAATCCATCTCTCATTTGATGCGCATTCATTCTGAAAGCTTTTAATAACATAAGACACTTATCAACGAACAATCACTTAAGTATCATTAGTTTGATCTAGAATTAAAGAACTTGAGCTGAGGTTAGGCTCAAAAATTAATAAAAAAGATTTGTAGGCCTAAGTTTTACATTGCTTGAAGAATAATTCTCTGTTTTAAAGAAAAGAAGAAGACTCCATTAGTGAGTATGATAAATTAGTCAGAGACTCCAGATATGATAAAGATAAAAGCGACAGTATTAACGCAGAGGAAATGAAAACCATTTCTGAAATAATCACAGATAAAAAAATTAACCAGTTTTAAAAGAGCCTCTAAGGCAAGATGCTTGCTCAAAAGCTTGAATTATAATAAAAAATTTCTCATTTCCAACAATAGCTTACAAACAAAATTCTTTATAGCTAGAGATAGGTTCGATAGATTAAAGATAAAGTAATTGAATACAAAGTAATCCAAAGCCGCATGTAAGAATAGTCATCTCATAAGAGATCAACCTCAAGTCTAAACGAATAAAAGATACACTATCTTTAACATAGCAATAAACGCATGACTTAGAGCCTTAATCATATTATTAGTCATATTCAATCTAACTTTTTTACCAAAGAGGAGTTTATTAAGATTGTTTAGGGATTGAAGAGTATGCCCAAATAGAAATCTCCCATCAAATCCAAGCCGAAGGACTAGAATAAATCTAAATACATCTCATAGGATTAGTCAGATGTTGGTAAAATGATCGATATAAGGTTTTCTAAACTAAAAGAGAAATAAGGAAAAGAATGGAATGAATTTAAACAGTATATTTTGAAATAAACAGGCAAGATGGCACAAATTTAGGTCGTTCATAATCTGATTGGCTCTTTCCAAAAGGAAATTCTTTAGAAATATTACTCTCTTTCAGCTTTATTCAACAAGCTATAATCTAAAGTGACCAAAATTAGCGAAAGCAAACCAAAATAAGTGCTGATAAAAAGTTAAAAGCGCGTATAAAAAAAATCTTCCCCCAATAAATCTATAGAATCAATCCAATCTAGTTTAACAAGACTATAGAAAAACCTCACAGATAAAAACTACTCTTAACTTAATAGAATATAGCAATAAGTTTAATAGAAAATAAAGCGATTCGATCAAAGATTAATATCCTAGCTCGACCGCCGCTAAAAGCATCTCTGCTAAGTAATCGAATAGACCTATCACAATGGGAGCATGAATGTAAATTAAAAGTAGCTCAAAACTGCAATTTCAACTTTATTCAAAAGTAACATGTTTTGCCGCTATCTCTACATTGGAACAAAAGAATGCAAAAAATAAGCGTGCATTCCGTGGGATAACTAAGCACTCAATACTTTGGTGTAGAATTATGTATGGAAAAATGAGACTATTTTGATCAATGGGCCAGGATTATATCGCGTTTAATTTGCTATGTTTGGCTAAGTTGATACTTAAACCCATTTTCTAGTCAACTCATAGCCTGTTGCAATCATCAATAAACCTCAATTTCTTAATACTCCATCAAAGAAAGTCAAAGGCAACTACTATAGCTAGTTTGTACTCTTACCGAGTAGTGCAAAATTATCTTTTAGAGTAAGCCAACGCTTTTATGGACAGGCAGTCCTCTCAATTCAAAAACTATGATTATTACTGTTTATTAATAAAGTAATATGATAGCTTATCATTTCTTTTATTTCTTGACTTTCTTTACTCCTTTCTTCTTCTTTTTCTTTGGCTTTCTCTTCTTCATTATCTCAGCATGCAACTCTCTTAGAGGATGTGAGATAGTATCAGGCAAATCGAAGAGGAAGATATTTTTATTCTCCTTTACCTCATTTAGTAGTTTCTTAGCAATAATGTCAGGGATCCAATTATTTCTAAGGTTGTACTTTGCAATGTTTTGGTTATTTTTTACTATTGACAGCAGCTCCTTCTCTATTTTTTATTCGATAGTATCTCCGATATCTTCTTTGTAGTTCAAAATGTTCATTTGAACATCTGCTAAGTTTAATTTCTAAAGCTTATCACCACAGTTATTTACTGCTCTCAGAACCTCATTAGCTCCTTCGTTTTATAGTGGATTTCCCATCAGCTTCAGAGTTCTCAGCTTACACTTTATATGAGCTAAGATCTATTGGATATACTTTACTCCTTATTTATTGATTCCACAAAAATTAAAAGACAGCTTCTCAATCTTATCATTCTCCCTCAACCCATATGTCAAATTAGCCAACCCTTAGTTCCTGATCTAATTGTTATCAAGCTTGAGCTTAATGATATTATTTTTGGGATTCCTAAGAGTCCTCCCCAAAAATTAGCACCCAAGTGCAGTGATTTTATTATCCATAAGATCCAGATACTCAACGGTTGAAGTTTTATCAATATAGGTGCAAATACTCCTCAACCCCTCATCCTGAAGATCAATCTTCCAAAGCCGAATAACCTTCAAATGTTGATAATTAAGATCACAAAGTGCATCCATCAATGAACGCACTTGAATTGGACCGATCTACTCCCAAAGTTGTAACTAAATATATTCAGATCTACAATCTCAAGCTTGCCCTATTCGATCGCCATCTATAATTTCTAACGCATTATCTTGTGCACACCCAATCCATTTAACTCGCACTTTCTTTTGTAGATGTTAGGCAGACGAATTGTGGACTCGTCCTCTTACGTCTTAGCAGTCTTCTTTTTCTATGTCATAGAAATATAATAAGAACATAGTTTAATATCAAGACTAATATCAAGACTAATATCAAGACTAATGTAAATACAAGAAATTATACATTTAGATGATCAGTAAAAGGAAGAAAGATTATTCCTTCTTGCCTCCCCAGAATTATTACTTATGAATGACTTCTTAAGGGTTTTTTTCTAGTCTTTAAGAACTATTCCTTATCGGAAATATTTTTTTCGTGGTTATATCACTGTCTGCATTTCGATATCAACTGGCCGATAATGGATCTTATCTTTAGGGTTCTTAGGGAGTCTATAACGATTCATATACAAGCTCGTTGAAACCTTCCTTGAGTGAGTATTAGGTTGCTATTCGACCCTTATATTATTCTCATTAAATTAGTCTATATCATCTATGAATCTCTCTTAATAATTGTATTGAATAAGGTTCTTTATTCTTTGAATATTTGCCGTTGGCTCATCTTATTTTCTATTTACTGGAATGTATCTTAAGTTATAAATGATATTATATGGCTATTCATTTTTATTTCTAAGCTCCTCGAGAAACCTTTGCTTAGTGATTATTTGATTTGAAGGATCACTTAGTTCATCCTTTTCTATTACGACCGTTTTCTCTCCTAGATAAGTTTTTATAAGTGGCTTTCCATCCTTTTATTGGCCCTTCTTTTCTCTCATCAGTTTATGAATGCTTTCCTATAATTTGGCTAATCTTTCGAGTACAAGGTGCTAAAACTAATCACTATCCTATAGTTCTACCTATTAGTTTTAAGTGGGGTACAATATGTCTCGGCTCGCCTTATTTTTGTTTGATTTGCCTGTATATGTTATATAGTTCCCACTTATCTTACGATTTAGTCTTTCATTTAACGCCACAATTTATTTGTCATTCTATGTTTGTAGCCTTTTTAAACCAGTGTCAACTCTTGGTGTAAAAATATGCTCTTCCTCCCCTTCTTTTGAATTAATATCTTTACCAATTATCTTCTAAAATTTTTTGTTAATTATTTCCTAAGAAATATGTTGCGTGCCATTTTGATGAAGATGGCTTAATCTTTTATTCCTATTTTTGAGTTGAATCCATGAGTAAATAAGAAGATTCTGCTATCTCAATCGTATGAAAGTCTCGATAGTTTCAAAGATCTAATAAAGAGCACTTTTATTCATAATGCAATGAGTGAAATAAATAAATTTGCACAAATATCAAAAAATTATTGATAATTAGCGATTATTCTTATCAGACAATCAATGAAGTAGTTTTGGAGCTTGCATCATAGTGATCGTGTGAATGGTATTCTGTATTTGATAAATTTTGCTCTTGAGCTTCTTTAAATTTTATTGAGCATTATGCAAGGGCTCATTTCTGCCGATATTGAGCATCCAAGGATGATTGATCAAGTCTTCTGCCTTTATCCTCTTCTTGTTTTCGATAGTCAGTAACTTTTTCACTAAATCCTTTGCCTAAGTGCTTATATTTCCCCAATCGTCTGCATCGAACTTTATCCCACTTTACAAAATTTCCTTTTTTAGTTAAACTTCATTTTCTGATTCAAAAGGAGGATAGCCACATAATAGAACATACAAAATAACTCCAATTGACCACCAATCAACCTGTTAGTCATACTTCATCCCCGAAAGAATTTCAGGAGCCATGTAAAGAGGCGTTCCAACGGCTGATGACATCAAATGAGTATCATTAGGTATGATTTGCGATACACCAAAATCAATAAGTTTAATAACTTTATCTTGCTGTTTTGATGAAAACACACAATTTTATGGCTAAATACATTCAACTTTACTTTCAAATCTCGATGAACTATCCCACACTCATGCAAATATCTAATTGCGTCAACGATGGGGCTAATTACTTTTCTGGCTTAGTCCTCAGTGTAAACTTCTTTATCGCATATTTCTTGGTAGAGTTCTCCTCCAGAAAGATACTAAAGGACAAGATATATGTGTTTGGGTTCGGAGTAATAGTCATAGAATTAGACTATATTTGGATGGTTGATATTTTTCATAATGTGAATTTCCCTCTAAAGTGCTATTTATTACTATTCATTCATCTTTTGCCTAGATTTAATGAAAAAAAACTTCTTGATTATTTTGATTGCAACCACCTTCCCTGTCTTCTTTTCTCTCCCACGGATCACCTTTGCGTAACTCCCTCTAAGTTAGTGTTGCATTACTCTCCTAAAGTTTCGCTCTAGTCCAACTCGTACTTTTAATGAATATTGCTGAACATATATCAAGATTTGATTATTAAAATAGTGTGAATATTACCAATCAATTCAAATCAGTTACATTTCTCTTATGTTTTCGCACAATTGAAGAAAATTCATCTTATTAGTCTTAGGCTTATTATTAAATTGGGGCGGAAAGCTATCGACTCTTACCTGTAAGTATGCTCCCGCTAACTGCTTTATTATTACTCAAGCTTTTGCTGCTGTTTTTTAAGTTGGGGGATTAACTGCGATTCGCTGATTTTTGGATTGCACTGCCTTTTCTCACAATAACGCTACGGCTTTATTGCCTTAGTTGGGAATCAGCTAAGCCTATATCCTCCTCGCTACGATGAAGTTTGGTTGGAGCTTGAGCAACTTCACTGAAAGTCATTTTGTCAGCGATCGAGGGATCTTCAAACTGAATCTAATTTTTGGATGAAGAGGATTGCATTTTTTCACTCTGCTATCTTGAAATTTTACTCATAGTAACCAATCTAATTTCCCCTAGAAAGTCGTCTTACTATGCATTTGATAGTTTAATGCCACTTTTATGACTTAGTTTTGATGAAGATGTGGGACCTCCAATTATTTTACTTGTTGGCGAAAGTTGTATTGACTCGATCATCTCATCATCGTAGTCTTCTTCGAAAACTTCCTCCTATGATTGCTATAAAAGGCTTGGAGGACGGGAGAGTGGGGGGGTTTGAATTTCTTCCGATGACTTCTTTACAAGATTTTCATTTGAAGACATCATTTCAATGGCATCTTTTAAGTTAGTATGCCTAACAGTTTCAGTCATTCTTGACTAAATCGAAGGCTCAAGATTCAGCTTAAACACATCGTTTCTAATGTAATCTTCAGGGACTGGAGTCATAGGTTGTGATTATTATAGTGCCTCATTGATTATTGATATTTTCTTGGCGACAGAAGTCTTATTTGGTGATCG
>JACCDV010478548.1_pt1 | contig 16312 bp, 11 predicted proteins | sample 7446131 | NCBI WGS metagenome assembly JACCDV01 (sample SAMN15323448, study PRJNA562643) | freshwater metagenome | isolation source: river surface water | place: USA:Blue River Watershed | collected 2017-08-17 | reverse complement strand
ATCTTCATGGCCGGTGAGCCGCTGGATGAGCCGACCCACGAATGGTTCATGTCCGAGCTGAACAAGCCGGTGATCGACAACTACTGGCAGACCGAAACCGGTTGGCCGATGATTGCCGCGGTACCGGGCGTTGAGAAGACCCCGATCAAGTATGGCTCGCCCTCGTTCCCCGTGTATGGCTATGACCTGCGCATCTTCCGTGAAGACGGTACCGAGTGTGGTCCGAACGAGAAGGGTATCGCCGCCGTTGTGCCGCCGATGCCGCCGGGCTGTCTGTCCACCGTCTGGGGTCAGGACGAGCGCTTTGTCAGCACCTACTTCAGCCTGTTTAAAGAGCCGCTGGTCTACTCGTCGTACGACTGGGCGATCAAGGACGAAAACGGTTACTTCACCATCCTGGGTCGTACCGATGACGTGATCAACGTTGCCGGCCACCGCTTAGGCACCCGCGAAATCGAAGAAGCTGTCCAGAACCACAAGGCGATTGCCGAAGTGGCCGTGGTTGGCGTCGAAGACAAGCTCAAGGGGCAGGTGCCGATCGCCTTCGCCGTGGTCAAGGATGCGGGTGTCGTTGATACCGCCGACAAGGTCAAGGCACTGGAGAAGGAAGTCATGGGTACCGTGGACGGTATCCTGGGCGCCATTGCTCGCCCGGGCCGTGTCTACTTCGTAACCGCACTGCCTAAGACGCGTTCGGGCAAGATGCTGCGTCGTTCGCTGCAAGCGTTGGCCGAAGGCCGCGATCCAGGCGATCTGACCACCATCGACGACCCTTCGACCATCGAGAACATCAAGAAGATGGTTGCAGCCGGTTAATCGGTCGCGTTAAAAGAAACGGCCTGTCGCAAGACAGGCCGTTTTTCTTTGTGCAAACCACTTAATTGGCGCTTATGGTCTGCGGTGGTGCTGTTGTCTTCCGAAGCAACGCGGCCAAGCCGAGTGCCGATAGCGCATGCGGTAGGTATACCGGATTCATGGTCGACATGAGGCTAATGTGGCCAGTGCCGGTGAGGTTTTCTGTTCCGGCAACCTTGCAGGCTTGGCGTGCCACTGCATCGGCAACGCCAACGAGTTGTGCTCTGCCGCCAATGATTTGGTTGAGTGTAGGGGCTAGAAAATCGTAGTGTGTGCAGCCAAGCACAACTTGATCGACGCCTTGCTCAATCAGTGGTAGCAGTTGAGAGTTGATGTCTTGAACAATCGAAGGCGCGTCCAGATTAAGGGCTTCAACTTCGGTGGCCCAACCGTGGCAGGGGATGACGTGCACAGTTTTATGTGGGGCATGGCGACCGATCAGGTCTGCGAGGCGCTGGCTCTTGGCGGTGGCTGCTGTGGCGAGCACGGCGATTTTTCCCGTTTCGGTATTCAGCGCGGCGGGTTTAATGCCTGGTTCGACGCCAACAATGGGAATGCTTGGGTGCTCGCCCCGTAAGGCTTCTATGGCCTCAGCCGTTGCGGTATTGCACGCGACAACGAGCGCGGTACAACCTTCCTTGATGAGTGCCTGGCCCATCGCCAGCACACGGACACGAATCTGTTCCGATGATTTGTTGCCGTAAGGGACGTACGCCGTGTCGGCAGCGTAGATGAGATCTGCCGCGGGGCAGATCTCTGCCAGGGCGCCGAGTACCGACAGACCACCCAGACCGGAGTCGAAGACTCCGATCACAGGGCGTTGTGTGTCCGGCACCCGGGTTTGTTCCTGGGCTTAAGTTACGACTTGACCGGAATTTTGCCGATCTTGACCTGCCATTCTTTTGGGCCGGTTTCGTGTACCGAGGTGCCCGACGAATCCACGGCAACGGTGACAGGCATGTCTTCGACAGTGAACTCGTAGATGGCTTCCATGCCCAGATCGGCAAAGCCGACAACCTTGGCTTCCTTAATCGCTTTAGAAACCAGATAAGCGGCACCGCCAACGGCCATGAGGTAAGCGGCCTTGTTGTCGCGGATGGCTTCAATGGCCACCGGACCACGCTCTGCCTTGCCCACCATGGAGATGAGGCCGGTTTTTTCCAGCATCATGCGGGTGAACTTATCCATTCGGGTGGCTGTAGTCGGGCCTGCCGGGCCAACGACTTCGTCGCGGACAGGATCAACCGGGCCAACGTAATAGATAACGCGGTTGGTGAAGTCGACCGGCAGTTTTTCGCCACGGGCCAGCATGTCCTGAATACGCTTGTGGGCAGCATCGCGGCCGGTGAGCATTTTGCCGTTGAGCAGCAGAATGTCGCCTGGTTGCCACGAAGCCACTTCTTCCTTGGTCAGCGTGTCGAGGTTAACGCGCTTGGCCTTCTTCACGTCCGGTGCCCAGGTGACATCCGGCCAGTCTTCAACCTTCGGTGTCGGCAGGTGGGCGGGACCCGAGCCATCTAGGTGAAAGTGGACGTGACGGGTCGCCGCGCAGTTCGGGATCATGGCAACCGGCAGCGATGCGGCGTGGGTTGGGTAATCCAGAATCTTCACGTCAAGTACGGTAGTTAAGCCGCCCAGACCCTGAGCGCCAATGCCGAGGGCATTCACCTTCTCGTACAGCTCCAGGCGCAGTTCTTCGACGCGAGTCAGCGTGTGGCCTTCAGCGGCCTTCGCTTGCAGCTCGTGGATGTCGCACGGCGCCATCAGCGATTCTTTAGCCAGCAGCATGGCTTTTTCTGGGGTGCCGCCAATGCCGATGCCCAGAATGCCAGGTGGGCACCAGCCGGCGCCCATGGTCGGTACGGTTTTGAGAACCCAGTCAACAATCGAGTCCGATGGATTGAGGGCGTAGAACTTGGTCTTGTTTTCAGAGCCACCCCCTTTAGCGGCACAGATGACTTCGAGCTCGTCGCCTTCAACGATTTCGTAGTGAACAACGGCTGGCGTGTTGTCTTTGGAGTTCTTGCGGGCGCCGGCCGGGTCAAGCAGGACGGAGGCGCGCAAGGTGTTGTCCGGGTTCAGGTAGGCACGGCGGACGCCCTCATTGACCATTTCCTGAACGCTCATGGTGGCGTCCCATTTCAGATTCTGACCGACTTTGAGGAAGACAACGGCGATGCCGGTATCCTGGCAGATCGGACGATGGCCTTCGGCAGCCATCCGCGAGTTGGTCAGGATTTGGGCAATGGCATCCTTGGCGGCGGGACTTTCTTCACGCTTGTAGGCTTCGCCCAGCGCCTTGATATAGTCCAGCGGGTGGTAATAGCTGATGTACTGAAAGGCATCGGCGATGGACTGAATGAAGTCTTCTTGCTTGATAGCGGCCATGGTGGTTTCCCTGACGTCTGTTGGAGTGTTCTCGGAAGGCTGGAAAAGCGGCTTGGTCGCCGTAAATCCGTACTTTCAGAATTGTAATGAAATCGGCCCGGTTGCGCACGGGTTGATCTGGATCAATAAATGGTGCGATGCCGCATGAAACCCGCGTCAATCAAGGCTTTTGTGTGTAAGCAGGGTGTAAGGCTGTGGTCATTAAATGATCCCGTACCCAGCGTACGGCACGTGGTTTGATTTCAATCCACGATGTCCAGATGCCGGCCCGTAAGTCTAAAGCTGACGGAAAAAACCAGGCAACATCTAACAATAGCGAGGAGATGCAACATGTCGAATGAAAAGGTCTACCAACCGTCCGCGGACTTCGTCAAGAACGCCGCCGTTTCTGGCATGGATGGTTACAAGGCCCTGTGTGCCGAAGCTGAACAGGATTATGAAGGTTACTGGGGCAAGCGTGCCAAGGAACTCCTCAGCTGGCAGACACCCTTTACCAAGATTCTCGACGAGTCGAAGGCACCGACCTACGGCTGGTTCGTTGATGGCAAGCTGAATGCTTCCTACAACTGTCTGGATCGTCAGATCGAACGTGGTCTGGGTGATAAGACGGCGATTATTTTCGAAGCCGATGACGGTCAGGTGACCAAAGTTACCTACAAAGAGCTGCTCTCGCGTGTGTCGAAGATTGCTAACGCCCTGAAAGAGCTGGGTGTCCAGAAGGGTGATCGCGTCATTATTTATATGCCGATGACTATTGACGGTATTGCGACGATGCAGGCCTGCGCCCGTATCGGTGCAACCCACTCGGTCGTGTTCGGTGGCTTCTCGGCACAATCGCTGCGCGACCGTATTGATGATGCCGGTGCCAAGGTGCTGGTAACAACGGATGGTCAGTTCCGTGGTGGTAAGGCGTTGCCCCTGAAGGCCATCGCCGACGAAGCCTTTGGTATGGGTGGTTGTGATTCGTGTAAGAGTGTTCTGGTATTCAAGCGCACGGGTACAGAAGTCAACATGACGGCTGGTCGCGACGTTTGGGCTGACGATATCGTCAACAAGCAGTCGGATCAGTGTGAGCCAGTATGGGTTGAGGCAGAACATCCCCTGTTCCTGCTCTACACCTCGGGTTCGACGGGTAAGCCGAAGGGTGTTCAGCACTCGACCGGCGGTTACCTGCTGCACGCCATGCTGACCATGCTGTACACCTTCGATCTGAAGAAGGAAGACGTGTTCTGGTGTACGGCCGATATCGGCTGGGTCACCGGTCACACCTACATTACCTATGGCCCGTTGGCCTGTGGCGGCACAGAAGTGGTTTTCGAAGGTGTACCGACTTACCCGAACGCCGGTCGTTTCTGGGACATGATCCAGAAGCACAAAGTCAACATTTTCTACACCGCCCCAACTGCCATCCGCTCGCTGATCAAGGCTGCCGATGCTGATCCGGCGATTCATCCGAAGAAATATGATCTGTCGAGCCTGCGTCTGATGGGTTCGGTGGGCGAGCCGATCAACCCGGCTGCCTGGGAGTGGTACTACGAGAATGTGGGCGGCGGCCGTTGCCCGATCGTCGACACCTTCTGGCAGACCGAAACCGGTGGTCACATGATTACCCCAATGCCGGGCGCAACGCCGCTGGTACCGGGTTCGTGCACTCTACCGTTCCCAGGTATCCAGGCCGCTGTGGTCGACGAAACCGGCAACGAAGTGCCTTGGGGTCAGGGCGGTATCCTGGTTGTGAAGAAGCCTTGGCCGTCGATGATCCGTATGGTCTGGGGCGATCCGGATCGCTTCAAGAAATCGTACTTCCCGGAAGACCTGGGTGGCAAGCTGTACCTGGCAGGTGATGGCGCCATCCGTGACGCCAACAATGGTTACTTCACGATTACTGGCCGTATTGATGACGTGCTGAACGTGTCGGGTCACCGTATGGGCACCATGGAAATCGAATCGGCACTGGTTGCTAATCCGCTGGTAGCGGAAGCTGCTGTGGTTGGCCGTCCGGATGATCTGACCGGTGAAGCCATTGTGGCCTTCGTTGTGCTGAAGGGCGCTCGCCCGACTGGCGACGATGCCAAGAAGGTCATCAAAGAGCTGTCGGATTGGGTTGGCAAGGAGATCGGTCCGATCGCCAAGCCGAAGGATATCCGCTTCGGTGACAACCTGCCGAAGACCCGCTCGGGCAAGATCATGCGTCGTCTGCTGCGCTCGCTGGCCAAGGGTGAAGAAGTCACGCAGGACACCTCGACGCTGGAAAACCCGCAGATTCTCGAACAGCTCAAGGGCTAATCGAAAGTCGGGAGACGCACCGGGAGACTGGTGCGTCACGCACGCGAGCCACAACGATCATTCAGGAGGAGGGTGGTTCGCGACACCGGTTACGGCCGGAGATCGAGTCGATCGTCAGAATTGACCGATGCATGAACAGAGGAGCCGGCGTGGGTAACTGCGCCGGTTTTTCTTTTCTCAGTGGGAGAGGGCCTATGCCAAAAGCACTGCAAAAAACGCTGTTGAAGCTCGGCATCGCCGGGTGCCTGGCGCTGCTGCTCTTCAACTATCCCTTGTTGTCTCTCTACCGGGGTGATGTGCTTGGTGTGCCCACCCTGTATGTGATGTTGTTCGGTTTGTGGCTGGCGCTGATTATTGTGGCGCGCGGTATTGCCGAACCTGGCTTTGGCCACATTTCGAAGCTACAACGCCGTCAATCTGAGCAGATAACCCATGATTGATACCTGGTTTGTTGCAATCGCAACTTTTGCGTATCTCGGGGCACTATTTGCGGTGGCCCGTTTTGGTGACCGCCGGGCTGATGCAGGTCGTTCAGTGATTACCTCAACGGTATATGCGTTGGCCATTGCCGTGTATTGCACCTCCTGGACGTTCTACGGTAGCGTGGGACGGGCGACATCGGGTGGTATGAGCTTCCTGACGATCTATCTCGGACCGACAATCATGTTTCTGTTTGCAACGGTGATTCTCAAGATGATCCGTGTCAGTAAACGGTTACGCCTCACATCGATTGCCGATTTTATTTCGGCGCGATATGGCAAGAGCCAGCTATTGGCAGGGCTAGTGACAGTGATTGCCGTTATTGGCATCGTGCCCTACATTGCCCTGCAATTAAAGGCAATTGCCTACAGTCTGAAAATTCTCTTCCCGGATGACCCGGAAGCGTTGATTCCGGACGCGCTGGAGTCGTTAGCTTTCATGCCGGATTCGACGGCGATCATTGCGATTATTCTGGCCGTGTTCACCATTCTGTTTGGAACGCGCCATCTGGATGTGACTGAGCGTCACGAGGGGATGGTGTTGGCGGTGGCGTTCGAATCCCTGCTCAAACTTGCCGCTTTTATGGCCGTGGGCGCCTATGTGGTCTGGGGTCTGAATGACGGCTTCGGTGATCTCTTTGCCCGCGCCGCCACCCTGCCCAAAATCAATGAGCTGCTGCAGCCGGATGCCATTAATTTTGGGAACTGGTTTGCCTTGACGCTGTTGTCCGGTTTGGCAATTCTGCTGTTGCCTCGGCAGTTCCAGATTACGGTGGTGGAAAATGTGGATGAAACACATATGCGCCGTGCTGTGTGGCTGTTTCCGCTTTATCTGTTGCTGATCAATATCTTCGTATTACCGATTGCCCTGGCGGGTTTGATCCATTTCGATGGACAGCCTTTCGAAGCCGACACGCTGTTGCTGACGCTGCCACTGCGGGAAGGCAACCCGATGCTGGCGCTTTTGGCGTTTCTCGGCGGTTTGTCGGCGGCAACCGGTATGGTGATTGTCGAGACGATTGCCCTGGCCACGATGGTGTCGAATGATCTGGTCATGCCAATACTGCTGCGCGGTCGTTTTGATATTTCCAATCGTACGGACCTGACGGGTCTGATTATGTTGATTCGCCGCAGCACGATCGTATTTCTGCTATTGCTAGGCTACTTGTATTTCCGAGGTGCAGGTGAGGCTTACGCGCTGGTATCGATCGGGCTGATTTCGTTTCTGGCAGTGGCACAGTTTGCGCCGGCGATGCTGGGTGGCTTGTACTGGAAAGACGGCAATCGTCTGGGGGCTTTTGCCGGGTTGGGTCTGGGTTTTGCTGTTTGGCTGTATACGGCGCTGCTGCCGTCATTTGCGAAATCAGGGTGGATCGATAGCGGATTCATCCTGGATGGTCCCTGGGGGATCTCCTGGCTGGCAGCACATCGATTACTGGGGATGAACAGTCTGGACCCGATTTCTCATACGCTGTTCTGGAGTCTGCTTCTGAATGTGGGCGCGTACGTGATTGTGTCGGTGATGACGCGGCAAAACGCCAATGAGGCAGCAATCGCCAGCCAGTTTGTGGATGTGCAGCGGACGGGTGAGATTGCGCCGCGCATCTGGCGAGGGACGGCCTCGGCGGAAGCCCTGATTCAGTTGTTAAAGCGCTTTCTAGGCGCGCGCCAGGCGCAGAGTCGCTTGCAGCGCTATGCCCGTAACAAGGGGATAGCCAAGGTGGCTAACCTCCAGGCGGATGCCGATTTCGTGTTGTTTGCCGAAACGCAGCTGGCGGGTACGATTGGTTCGGCCAGTGCGCACGTGATGGTCAGCTCCGTGGTGCAGGAAGAGGAGCTGGGGCTGGACGAGGTGCTCAACATTCTGGATGAAGCCTCGCAGGTGCGGGCCCATTCTAAAGAACTTGAACGCAAGTCAGCAGAGCTGGAAGCGGCTACGAGAGAGCTGCGCCAGGCCAATGAAAAACTGATGGAGGTGGATCGCCTGAAGGATGACTTCATGTCGACTGTGACACACGAGCTGCGGACGCCTTTGACGTCGATACGTGCGTTCTCCGAAATGCTGCATGATGACCCGGATATGGCAGCAGATGACCGGACACGTTTTCTGGGCATTATTGTGGGTGAGGCAGAACGTCTGACACGCCTGATTAATCAGATTCTTGACTTTGCCAAGCTGGAATCCGGCCGGGTGGAATGGGATATTGAGCGTCTGGATCTGGCACCATTGCTGCAGACAACGGCCGAGTCGGTAGGGCAGTTGTTCCGTGATAAGGGCACCGTTTTTACGTTGGAGCTACCGGATGACGGTCACCCGGTTTGGGTTGATGTGGATCGCGATCGTTTGAAGCAGGTGATCATCAACCTCCTGTCGAATGCTGTGAAGTTTGTGCCACCCGTTACTGGTCTGATACGTATGACGCTAACGCATGATGCCGGCTTCGCTCGGGTTGCGGTGAAGGATAACGGGCCCGGGATTGCTGAAGAGTACCAGCCGATTATTTTCGAGCGTTTCCGTCAGGGTGGGAATACCATGACAGATAAGCCACAGGGCACGGGTCTGGGATTGCCGATCAGTCGTGAGATCGTCGAGCATTTCGGTGGGCAACTCTGGGTTGAAAGTGCGGGTGTCTTCGATGCCAGTACCGATGCATCAGCGTCTCCCGCAACCGCTGCGGGCGGCTCAACCTTCCTGTTCACCTTGCCACTGGCAAGAGATAACGATGTCGTCATCTGATGGCATGATTTGAGGAGATAAAAATGACCCACAAGATTCTGATTGTTGATGATGAACCCAACATCGTGATGTCTTTGGAGTTCCTTTTGAAAAAAGAAGGGTTTGTGATTGAGACAGCTGGTGATGGCGATGCTGCTTTGGAAAAGGTGCGCAGCTTCTTGCCGGATCTAATTTTGCTGGATGTCATGATGCCCAAAAAATCAGGTTTCGAAGTGTGTGAAGTGCTGCGTTCTGATAGTGCATTGAACCATATCCGGATCATCATGTTGACGGCGAAAGGGCGCGAAACGGAGCAGGCCAAGGGCTTGGCGCTCGGCGCCAACGCCTACATGCTGAAGCCTTTTTCGACCAAGGATTTAGTCGCGAAGATCCGCGAGTTACTGTCGGTCTGAAGTACTGGCCGATAACCTCATTCCTACGATGCAAGCTGATGGTGATTGTTTATGATAATGCGTGATCTCACGGCCAAGTGGCGTTTTGTGCTGGCGGTGGCGGTGCTGGGCTTGTTGATGACCGGGCCATTTCTGCTGACATCGCTGCTGATCTGGCTGGGCGCTTCTCCGGGTATGCGTGAAGTACTGGTTGAGCATCTGCTACCGCAGGTGCCGCTGGGCGGTATGTTGACGGCGACCGGTTTTGTGCTGGGGTTGGTACTAATTCGTCGTCTTTTTAACCGCTATGTCACAGGCATGGCGGCGATGGTCGAAGAGCTTCGCCTGATGCTGGGTTCCAACCGTTCTTTTCGTATTACTGAAGAAGGCCCACCAGAGCTGCGAGAATTAGTGCGCGCCATCAATGATTTGGCAACACAGCGTGATGCCTATATCGATGATGTGGAAACGCAGGTGTTGAAAGCGAAGGCGAACGTGGAGGAGGAGAAGAACCGTCTCGCTGCCCTGATGTCGGAACTGGCGCAAGCCGTGGTGGTCTGCAATCTGGACGGTCGTATTCTTCTGTACAACAACCGTGCCCGCTTCATGTTCGAATCCTTGGCCAAGGGGCCGACGTCGGTGTCCAGTGGCGCATTGATCGGGTTGGGGCGTTCGATTACGTCGATTCTGGAAACCAGTCAGGTCGATTACGCACGCGATACGATTCGCTTGCAACTCGAGCGGGGTAATCGTCATCCGGTGGCGAACTTTGTGACGACGACCGATGGTGGCCAACTCATACGTGTGCAAATTGCGCCGGTGTTGCGGCAGCAGGAATCGCAGGCAGTCGCAACGGCATCGGGCTATATTCTGCTGATTGAAAATATTACCCGGGTGCTGGAGCAGGAAGCCCGTCGTGATGCGGTTCTGGGAAGTCTGACCGAAGGGAGTCGTGCGTCACTTGGTACGCTGCGAGCGGCCGTGGAGATGTTGGCGGATAACCCTGATATGGATGCAGAAGACCGGGAACGTTTTGTGGCGGTATTGGCTTCGGAAGTCACCCGCATGAGTCAGCGCCTGGATGATTCTCTGGTCACGTTGTCTGACACCCTGCGTCAACACTGGCCATTGGATGACATGATGGCGGCAGATGTGATCGAAGCGGCCGGCCGTCGTATTCATGAGCGTATAAAGATGCCCGTCGATGTACAGACGGCAACAGACATACCACTATGGGTTCGTGCGGATAGTTTCTCGTTGGTGAGTGCACTGACGTATCTGGCAACCCGCATTGAAGAAGCCGGCGAAGTTCGGTCCTTCACCCTGAAACTGGGTTCCGATGAACGCTTTGTGCATATGGATCTGATCTGGATCGGATTGTCGATGTCGACCGAGACGGTGTTGTCTTGGGAAATCGAACCGATGCGTCAGGACCACGGTGTTAATCCGCCGACGCTGCGCGAAGTTCTGGATCGGCATGCCGGCGAGATCTGGTATCAACGCCAGCGCCCAACGGCGCCGGCCTCGATTCGTTTGTTGCTGCCGAGGGCTACGCCGGAACAGGATGTGTTGCAGCAGTCGGCACGTCAGTCGAACGCTGATCGCCCGGAATACTACGATTTTGATTTATTTGATCGGCCAATGGGGCAAGTAGATCTAGACCAACCGCTGGCGGATCTCGTCTATACCGTCTTCGATACCGAGACAACAGGGCTTGAGCCTGCCAATGGAGATGAAATCATTCAGATTGGGGCGTTACGGATTCTAAATGGACGGCCGCTGTTGCAGGAGCATTTCGATCAGTTGGTTGATCCACGTTGCCCATTGAAGGCTGCGAGTATTGCCATTCACGGCATTACCGACAGTATGCTGTTGGGGCAGCCGACGATTGATCTGGTCTTGCCGGCATTCCACGAGTTCTGTGCAGACACGGTGCTGGTGGGGCACAACGTGGCCTTTGATATGCGCTTCCTGGAGTTGAAAGAGGGGCCGTTGGGGATCCGTTTTGACCAGCCTGTTCTTGATACGTTGTTACTCTCGGCCGTGGCGCACCCAAATCAGCAGAGCCACAGCCTGGAAGCGATTATGCAGCGTCTGGGTATCTCGATGGATCAACGGCATAATGCGCTGGCTGATGCTACGGCAACTGCTCAGGTCTTTATTCGTCTACTGCCAGCGTTGGCCGAGCAGGGCATTGTGACATTGCGCCAGGCACTGGATGCTTCTCAGAAAACTTATTTTGCGCAGGTGAAGTACTGATGAACCACTTTGGACAGAATACCTTTGCGATCAATCGGGCGCAGGAACTTGCTCGAAAAATCGAGGCGGCAGACAGTATCGAAACACTAGTCATTCATGCCGAAGAGGGACGCCGTATTGGCGAATCATTTCTGGGTGCCGGGTTATCAGGAGCGCTAACGACGTATGCCATCTCATGGCTCAACGATTGTCTTGCGGCACGTGTCGTCGCGCTGACTGCAGAAGAAGCCCGTTTGCCAGCGGCCAACTGGTGCTGGATCAGTCTAGGGTCAGAAGGTCGTCATGAACAGACACTGGTGACGGATCAGGACAATGGGCTGGTCTTTTCAGCATCGGATGAGCATGAGGCCACGTTGCTCCGTAATGTGTTTTTACCCTTTGCCCAGAAGGTGAATCAGCGTCTGGCAGAGTGTGGGTTCACCTTGTGTTCAGGCGATATCATGGCAGGTAATCCAGCCTGGTGCCGATCAGAAGAGGAATGGAAAGGGCTGTTCTTCGACTGGATCCATAAACCCGAACCCTCCGCATTGCTGAACGCCTCAATTTTTTTTGATGTCAGACCGTTATACGGAGATTTCTCATTGGTGAAACCTCTGCGTGACATGTTGGTGAAATGGGCGCCGAATGCCGAGACGTTTTTGCGGCTCATGGCGACGAATGCGCTGGCCGCGGAGCCCCCCATCGGTTTTACGGGTGATGTGGTGATGGAAAAAGATGGTGGTGAAAAATTCATCGATATCAAGAAATACGGCATCCGGATTTTTGTGGATGTTGCGCGCATTATTGGTTTGGCTCATGGCGTTGATTCGGCGAGTACCCGAACCCGTTTTGAAATGGCAGGGCAGAAGTTCGGGATGAATCCTCTGGATGTGTCTGCCGCATTGCAAGCCATGTCGGATCTGCAACGTTTGCGCCTTGGGCATCAGCAGCGGGCGATTGCGGCCGGTAAAAATCCGGATAACCATTTGCATCCGGATGAGTTAAGTACGTATGACGAAGCCGTTTTGCGTGAGGGTCTGAAGCAGGCGAAACGTTTGCAGCAGCGACTCAAGCTCACTTACAGGATCTAATCAGGCGCATGCCAAATCGTCTCAGGCTGTTACTTGGTGCTTATGGCCCGGCGTTGTTTGTCGGGCTATTTGCTGTGGGTTTTACGCTGACAGTGCTTGTTCTCGCCTGGCTGGAACAGCGTGGCCTAAGCCAGCGGTGGATTGGTTATAGCTTTCTGTTGCTAACCCTATTGGTATTTTCCCTGGTTGGTTTGTTCACCCGCACCTCGGATGTGGCGGAATATTTTGTGGCAGGTCGTCGAGTGTCTGCCGTGTATGCAGGTATGTCGGCCGGTACGGACTGGTTGTCTGCAGCGTCTTTTATCGGGCTTGCTGGCGCGCTCTATCAGTCCGGCTATCAGGGGCTAGCATTCGTGATTGGCTGGACGGGTGGCTACGTGTTGCTGGCCTTGTTAATGGCACCGTATCTGAGAAAGTTTGGCCAATATACGCTGCCAGATTTCCTCGCGGCACGTTACGGTGGTCAGGGTATCCGTCTGGCGGGTGCCATGGCCGTGATTCTGGCCTCGCTGATTTATGTGGTGGCACAGGTTTACGGCGTTGGTCTGATTACGAGCCGTTTTATCACCCTGCAATTTGAAATCGGTGTGTATCTGGGTCTGGCAGGAGTGCTGGTCTGCTCGTTTCTCGGCGGTATGCGGGCGTTGTTGCACGCGCAGGCTGCGCAATATGTCATTCTGCTGATTGCCTACATTACGCCAATCACGATCCTGTCATTCGATCGGACGGGGGTGCCAGCACCCCCGGTGTTGTATGCATCGGCCATGCATCAATTGGTGAGCCTGGAGCAGGAGGTTTTTAACCGGCCGGAAGAAGTCGCTGTACGAGCCTTGTATGCACAGAAGGCGGCGCACCTTGAGGCGCAGATTAAGCATTTGCCGGGCTCGCTGGCTGTTGAGCGTGCACGTCTGAATGAGACCATCGAGCAGATGAAAGCAACTGATGCGCCCGTGCGCGATATCGTGCAGATGGAACGTCAGCGACGTGCCTTGCCGGCAACGCCGCACGAGGCGCATGCCGAGTGGCGTAATGATCTAAAAGAAGCACGTCGTCGAGCGGATACGCCTGTGACAGATCTAGAACCGTTTGCGTTGCCACAAGAAGGGCATAGCCGCGCCAATTTTCTAGCGCTGGTGTTTTGTCTCACCATCGGGACGGCATCGCTGCCTCATTTATTGATGCGTTATTACAGTATCGCCAGTGTCAGTCAGGCGCGCCGCTCTGTTTTCTGGTCGTTATTCTTTGTTGCGCTCGTTTATTTGCTGGCGCCAGCTTATGGCGTGTTTGTTAAACTCGATGTGTTACAGCATACGATTGGTGTGCCTATTGAGACCTTGCCTACTTGGGTCAATGCATGGACGAAGATCGGGCTTGTCTCGATCGACGACATTAACCACGACCACATTTTGCAGTGGGCTGAACTCAGTATTAACCCCGATGTGATCGTGCTTGCGACACCGGAGATTGCGGGTCTTCCCTATGTAATTTCCGGCATGGTGGCTGCCGGAGGCTTGTCGGCAGCATTGTCGACATCAGAAGGCCTGTTGCTGTCGATCACGTCAGCGTTGTCTCACGATATTTATTTCAAGATGCTGCGTCCTGATGCGTCATCTTCGTGGCGGTTGATTGTGTCCAAGTCCGTGATGGTTGCTGTGGCGATTCTTGCCGCGGCGATTGCAGTGCAACGCCCCGCATCCATTGTTGATATGGTGGCCTGGGCGTTTTCGGTTGCCGGTTCAGCGCTGTTCCCTGCGCTCGTGCTGGGTGTATTCTGGCCCCGTGCGAATCGGCAGGGGGCATTGGCAGGCATGTTTGCGGGCTTGGCGGTGACTCTGTATTACATCGCCCGTGTGAAGTTCGATAGCATTCCCTTGTTGGCTTGGTACGGCATCGGGATGGATCCCTGGTTCGGTATCGATGCGGCAGCAGCGGGTATTTTCGGTGTGCCAGCGGGGTTTGTCGTTAACGCAGTGGTCAGTTTGGTGACCAAGCCGCCTGGGTCAGAAAGCCAGCAGTTTATCGAGCGACTGCGCTATCCTCGCATCCTGTATAACCGCGATGCTGCCGTGTCGGCGGTTTCGGGAGATCGCCATGCCAGATAGCCATTTACTGCGCCAACGGCAGCGCCAATACTGGTTCAAGACGCTTGGGCTGACCGGCGTGTTGTTATGTGCCTGGTCTGTGATTACCTTTGCCGTTCCCTTCTTTTCGGAGCAGCTCAACCAATATACGGTGATAGGGCTGCCTCTCGGCTATCTGATGGGAGCACAGGGGTCGTTATTGCTTTATCTTGTGCTAATCGGGGTCTATGCGCATCTGATGAACCGGCTGGATCGGCGCTTCGGGGTCGATGAACAATAATGTCGTTGATAAATGGCGTAGTTGCACTCAGGGGTCTGCTGGAATTGGTACTCTGGCTTTTCGTGGGCAGGGGGGTTCTCGTCTTGTTGGCGGGTTCTCCGGGTGATCGTAATGGTGTGTTGAGGATGTTTGATTTCCTGCTGCGCCCCGTTCGTGCTGTGGCAGACCGGCTGCTGGCTCGTATTCCGCTTTGTCGACGGGATCTGGTGAGTTTTCTCCTGCTGTTGATTTTGTGGTTTGGTCTTGGGGTAAGTAAATTCTTTTTGGCAGCGTCCTGAACAAGCCAAAATGGTGCGCTTGCCAAGCCGGAATGAAGTCTGTATAGTTCTGCTCCTTGCAGTAGGCGCGTAGCTCAGCTGGTTAGAGCACCACCTTGACATGGTGGGGGTCGTTGGTTCGAGTCCAATCGCGCCTACCAACGAATTCAACGCTGAAGCCAGAGTCAGATTCGCCGAATATCGCAATCAACGCGACCCCGGCCACCTGCTCTGGCTTTTTGTTTGCCTGTTTGTTTTTAATGCGAGCTTGCTATGCCCGTTATTACGCTTCCTGATGGATCCCAGCGAGAATACCCACAGCCGGTGACGGTGCTGGAGGTTGCTGCCAGTATCGGTGCCGGCCTGGCCCGTGCCGCCCTGGGCGGTAAAGTTGGGGATAAGCTGGTCGATACCAGTTACCTGATCGAAACGGATTCGCCGCTTGCCATCATTACCGATAAAGACCCGGAAGGTCTGGAGCTGATCCGTCACTCGACGGCGCACTTGCTGGCTTATGCGGTGAAAGAGCTCTATCCGGACGCCCAGGTGACGATCGGGCCAACGGTTGAAAATGGCTTCTACTACGACTTCGCCTACTCGCGCCCGTTTACGCCGGACGATCTAGCCGCTATTGAAAAACGCATGGCCGAACTGGCCAAGAAAGACATCCCGGTCACCCGTGAAGTCTGGTCACGCGATGATGCGGTCAAGTTCTTTGAAGGGCAGGGCGAGCGCTACAAAGCCGAGCTGATCTCGGCGATTCCGCAGGATCAGGAAGTCTCGTTGTACCGCGAAGGTGATTTCATCGACTTGTGTCGCGGTCCTCACGTGCCATCGACCGGAAAACTCAAGCATTTCAAGCTGATGAAGATTGCCGGCGCCTACTGGCGTGGCGACCCCAAGAACGAGCAGCTGCAGCGTGTCTACGGCACGGCCTGGGCCAAGAAGGAAGATCTGGAAGGCTATCTGCACATGCTGGAGGAGGCTGAGAAGCGCGATCACCGTCGTCTGGGCCGTGCGCTGGATCTGTTCCACATGCAGGACGAAGCACCGGGCCTGGTGTTCTGGCATCCGAAGGGCTGGGCGGTCTGGCAGGAAGTGGAGCAGTACATGCGCCGCGTTTACCGCGACAATGGTTATCAGGAAGTGCGCTGCCCGCAGATTCTGGATCGCTCCCTCTGGGAAAAGTCCGGTCACTGGGACCACTACCACGAGAACATGTTTACGACCGAGTCGGAAAAGCGTCATT
>JACCDV010609917.1_pt1 | contig 16315 bp, 24 predicted proteins | sample 7446131 | NCBI WGS metagenome assembly JACCDV01 (sample SAMN15323448, study PRJNA562643) | freshwater metagenome | isolation source: river surface water | place: USA:Blue River Watershed | collected 2017-08-17 | reverse complement strand
GGATAGCTTCTGTGGTTTTCAACAACATGGAGAGCAGTACTATAATGGAGCCTTTGCCTGAGTTTCGAAACAAAGAGACAAGCAAGCTTTACCCCTCAATGACTGCTCAATAGTATATTAAGCAACGGATCTATGCAATCATGCAATAAACTTCATGATCATTCAATCAACGCTAATAACTCTCAATAATTTATTCATTATTTAATGGCAAGTATAAAATCACAACCCTATGTTGATCTTGGCTATTGTTCGATTCCTAAGTTTGTTAAACCCAATCTCTTTACTCGATTAGATCGAAGGCGCCCTCACCCAAACACGTCTTTACACACTTATCTTCCCTCTATTCTGTGGTTGAGAGCGAACCACCTTTTCCTTGTTGAAGGGAGTGAGTTTGTTTAGTTGATTGGCGATATCCTCCTTAACACCATTCAAAGTCTTAAAGGAAGTATGAGGCACTCGAGAAGCAGGGTTGAGTTCAAACAGGTCTAAGATTGAAACCAAAATGTTTTTGCCTAAATTCTCGAAGCTTTTTATAGTGAAATAAAGCACTTTCTTATTACTGTAATAAGAAGACTTTAAGTTCTATAGCTCGTCAAATAAAATGGGGTATTTTCTTAGTTACACAATATTTACTAGAATTTGCGGTGAGCGTTTTAGATGGAGCAGATATCGTTAAGGTAATTGCTGCAAGTGTATCCGCACTCCATCGTGTATGCATAAGGCAGTTGGAAATGAGTATTGAATACCACGCGCCCACATCCTTCTTTAGTGAGGTCTTAGTTCTTGTCCTTCGCATTCATGTGGTATTTGCTAAATGAACTCCCAGTGTAGTCGAACTCAGGGCAATTCAACGCAAGCAGTCGAGCGAATAGTTGAGTCTGCACTTGCTGTTCGGGCACTTACATCGAGTTGCCGTAAATGAAGTTTCCCTTCCTTTGAGGGTGGGCATGCAAGTCCATGTAAAAGCATAGCTTTCCTTATTTTTGATAGTGTTCTCCTAGCTTCCTTACAGCATACACTGCGGGTTGCTTTTCAACATTAGGGCTTTGATAAAAGCGGTTGAGGTTTTGACCAAAGGTGTCCATCCTGTAATGCCCATGAAAGACTCCATCGGGATTGAGCATTGGAATAAGTTTAAATACGAAGTTTTTTCTTAGGAAATGTGCTCTCGCATCATTAGAAAGTATGAATTTGAGAAGTCCGTTGAAGGTATGGCTTGATGGTGCTTCCCCTGGATGCACTCTTGCGGAAACTATCACAATGCGTTTATTAGATTTAAACTAGAAACAGCGATCTCCCCATTTAAATAGACAACTATCAATGTGGTCTTATTTCCTGTCCTACTTATCCTCGCTTGAAGTAATGGTGAGCAGATGGATGGGTCTATCCTCTGCAGATTTGATCATTATTTAGTCTTTGTAGTAAATGCCTTTGAGGATTTTGACCTCCCTCTGTGTACTTTTGAGCAAGCTTTCGCACTAATGGAAGGAGAAGGGAAAAGTGTATGCAAAGAAGTATTCTTGGTTTTTATTAAAGGCGATGTCGAAGTGGAGCTCAGTGTCGTCTTACTTAGTCTGTCTAAGAATATAACCTTACAAATACTATCGCCTGCTCAACTCGCTCCCATCCCTCCTCTCCCACCCTCCAGACGGGCTTGAAGTACTCGCTGAATTTAATCTGAATAGGGGATGACTTACCTGCGCACTCAGCTGCTGCATCTTCTTGACAATGAACTTGACCTTTGTGTGGGTGGGCACCCCTAAGACTGAAAAATAGAACCATCCTTTGGAGTGGCTGGGGTTGTCACTTGCTGCGCAGTCGTTGGCAGGGGTTATTATGATCGAATTGCTCAGACCCACCTCGGCCCAGCCCATATTGCCCGAGTCGAAGTTGCTGCTTAGAGTTATGGGAGTGCCCTCTTTCTTGAGCTGGAGTTTGAAGATGTTCTTGCTGGTTTGGGGAGGAATAGTTGACTGCATAATAATATTATTCGTATAAATGAAAAAACATTGGCTAAGAAAGTAATATCGAAGGCATAATAATAGATTTAAGCAGCAAGGCTAATTTTAGGTAAGAGTGAAAAATGGATTGATTGGGCTAATAAGCTACTTAATAACTTTAGAGTTCAGTAATGAATATTGATCAGATAAGCTAGTTTGACATGCTTTCGTTTGTGCTTTGAGGAGGCACTAAACCATACTCTTTGAATTCCCTCTTCAATAAATCATATCCTCTCTCCTATCTCTTCACACCCATATCCCCTTCCATATCATTATTGTATCCTCGACACTTTTGAGTTTAGAGAAGGTTGGATTGATTATAGATGTGTTTCTGCTGCTCTCCAAAAGGATTATTGGGCTGGGGACAAGCGATAGAGGAGTAAGGATTGAAGAAATATGGTTCATAATTGAAAAGGATGCTGAAAAAGTGAGGTTAGTATTTGTAGGAATTCTAAAGATAGAGCAAGGGCATATCTGCCGATTAAACTACTGCCTCATTCTTACTAATACCCTCTCCGTCTCTACTTCCTTGCTTTTTAGAACTATATCCTTTATAATGCCTATCTAAAACCCACTATTCATCCTATTTTCTTTTGGACTTGCATCTGTTTTAGCACTTCCCCATTGATTCTGCCTCCCTTGGCTTTTAGTTGATGTAGGGAAATAGTTCTCCTCTGGGATAGCAGCTGAGCTTACCCTCCAACTAACTTATAGTATCAATGGCCGTTTAGTATTGCTGCCTTTTTAAAACTAAGCCTTTTTCTTTTTTATATATGGCCTCAATAGCTTAAGGCACTCTATTCTAAAAGTAAAGGTGAAGGGCATTGATAGCAAACTCAATGTCTGCGATTTCCTCGAACCTAAAGTTGATAAAGTTCCTATTGTGAGAATTGCCTATTTCCTGCCTATAGGTGTGTATCTTTGCGTTAAGGAGCGTTATGAGATTTCTCTTAAAGTTTTATCCCTCGCATCCACTCAGCCTGAGCTTGGCATGCGCTAGGATGATAAAATAGAAGACTCTTGAGTTTTGGTGGGCCTCGTACTCCCGCTAAAACAGCTCCCTCTCTCCCTCCCTCACATACTTGTAGAGGAGCTTACGGGCCACGCATATAAACTTTTTATGGGAATTGTTAGTTGAACGCTTGTACTTATCCCTGCATTGTTTGGACAGCTGTAACTAAGTAGGTGGAAGACATCCATGAAGGGTGTTCATTCGATATTTTAATATTTATATACATCAATTCTTTCATGCGAATTATTGAGGGTAAAACAAAAAACAACGATTTACTCTTGGATACGCTTTTAAGATGTCAAATTGCATCGAAATAGGCTTATTTATTGATGAAATGGCATTCCTAAGCTAAAAATCAGATCGAATTATATTGATGGAGTGAGGTTTATTAAAATATTTAATAAATAATATTTATTATCTCAACTCTCGGTCAGCCAAACCAGTCATTTGCACTGAAAGATGCAGTTTATAGGCATATCTTAACAAAATTAAGCGCTTTAGCATGGCCTGACAGATTTCTTTAGTATGGTCTGACAGATTTCATCAATAAATAAACTTAAGTAAGAAGCAATATAAAGATAAGCGAATGCATGCATGAAGGGAGTGAGGATATTAACTGTGATGCAAATTTCTCAATATTGTAATAAAGTTCTCGTGTTGAGATGGGTGTAATGATAGTGATATTGTTTAGTGGATAAGTGATACATCAACAGCATTTCTCCTCTCCCTTCTTATTATTGACTGCCTTCTGCTGCAAAGTGAAACCTTATATTGTTGTCTACAACTTCTTCTTCCTCTTCAGGATCTTGGCCACCAACTGGTCGAATGCACTCCGAGTGCTCTCCAAGGTCTTAGCACTCGTCTATACGTATACGATCCCGATTTGCTCTGCTACCTTCACTGCAGCCCCCTTATCCACCTGCCTGATCTCCTCGAGGTCGATCTTGTTGCCCACCAGCAGTAGGTCTATCTTGGACACATCTGTTTTCTCGTTCACCTCCTTGATCCAGAAGTTAACCATTTCGAACGATTTGATGTTGGAGATATCGAACACAAGTAGGATGCCGTCGACGTTCCTGTAGTAGTTGGGAGTAATGGTATTGTAGCGCGTTGTGCCTGCAGTGTCCCAGATCTGCACTCGTATCGAACTGCCATCCTATAACTTTAATGTCTTTTGCTTGTACTCCACTCCGATCGTGGTGGTGTGGTTCATACTGAACTCCTCGTCTACATATTGCGTGAGGAGGGAACTCTTGCCCACGTAGCTCTAGCCTATAATGAGGAGCTTTACCCTCACCTCTTACTTCCCACTCATTCCTATTATATACAAGCCATTCCATCAGACCACCATAATTCAAAAAATATGCACAATCCACCCCCTAATTCAGAACAATCCAACCTAAGCCAAGGCTACAAGAATATTGCATCGAAGTTATAGAATTTGATGCTCATTCCGAAGATTCAAGCTTAAGTATTAACTTTTGACTGCATATAAGTGTATGAGATGAGTGTTCTAAAATATGTGTATTTTTTGCCCTTGCTATAATGTAGTGTTAGCTTTTAATTTGACTAGCTTTAGTTCAATATAATATTAAGCCAATGTCGAAAAAGAGTGCGGGTGTTCCCAAGGAAATGCCAAAAAAGCCGACCAACTTCTACTTCAGGTTCAGGACTTAGATCGCCAAGAAGCACAAAGGAGAGAAGGGCCTCAACGACATCATCAAGGGAGAGTGGGAAAAGGTCCCAGAGGAAGAAAAGGAGGAGAACAAAGCCAAGGACAGAGAGGCCAACGAAGAGTACAAAGTCAAGCTCAAGGAGTGGGAGAAAGCCAACCCAGGCTCGGTCAAGCCCAAGGAAAAGAGCAAGAAGAAGCCCAAGAAAGATGACAGCTAAGAGAGCGAGGAGTCCCCTGAAAAGGCCAAGGTGGAGAAGACCAAGGGATTGGCCAAGAGCAAGCCAGGCAAGAAGGAGGAGTCGCCCTAGAAGGTCGAGAAGGGGAAGAGCAAGGGGAAGGAGGCTGAGTCAAAGCCCAAGCGCAACAAAAAGTGATCTTTCAGGTTTGCATTAAGCTGATGGTGAATAGATGACAATACAATACTTACAATCATCCTGAGTTGGGCTCAATCACGTCGTCAATCTTCAAGATCATCTTCACTACTTGGGTGGCTAGCTGCAGTTGACCTTTCTTGGACAGCAAAGTCTCGAATACTCTTTGCTCCTTCATGTTGCTGTTGCCAGTCGACATGCAGTCGATCCCGAAGTAAGGCTGCTTGCTATCGGCCTGCTCTCCCTTTGCGTTGGTGAGTGACTTCAAAGCATTGAGACCTGAGTTTTCAGCCAAAGCCATGGGGATTTGCTCAAGAGCGTCAGCGAAAGCCCTGACAGCGTATTGTTCAATGTTATTAATGGTGTTAGCGAAATTGTGTACAGCCAAGCTAGCAGCGATTTAAGAAGCACCTCCTCCCCACACGATACGGTTGCATCTGATCAACGTAGAAACAACGCAAAGGGCATCGTGAAGTGACCTCTCGGCTTCTTGGACAATCATCTTGGATCCTCCTCGCACCAAGATGGTCACTGCCTTAGCGTTGGAGCACTCTTCAATCACGAGCATCTTCTCGTCTCCAGTTCCGAAGTGAAGCTCTTTTATCCTCCCTGCCTTGCCTAGCTTCTAGGGGGTGATTTCCTCGAACCTAGGAATGATCCTTGCTCCAGTAGCCATGGCGATAAGCTCGATGTCCACTCCACCAACCCAACGCACAGCTGGCAGTTTGTTTTGAAGGAGGAGATGGTTGGCCTCATCCTCGAATCCCCATTGGCAGAGAGCAATATTGCATCCGTTCTTTTGGAGGTGTCCAATCATGTCAGTGAAGTATTTTTGCTCAAGCTTATACAGTTTTTGGAAGCTCTCAGCAGATGTAATGTCGATGTTGTGCTTGGTCTTGGGCTTGGGTGCCTCGAAGGGACAGGTCAAAATGGCAATCTTGGCATCAACAACCTCCTTGGGCATTTGAGGGTGCGAGAAATCCTTATCGATCAATATTCCCTCGATCAGCTGAGTATCCTCAATGCTTCCTCCAGTCTTCTCTTGGATCTTGATGAGCTCTAAGTTGACGTCTTTCCTTTCGAGGTCTGCCACAGAGAGTACTGCTTTGACTGCGATTCCAGCCAATCTTTTCTGGTCCTTGCTGACAACTTTGGATCCGAGGGAGACGCAGGCGGCATCGACGAGTTCGCTGTATTCAGTTTTGGTGAATGCGATTTCCTCGCTGAGTTCCTCTAGCCTTTTGACTGCGATGTCGACGGCGAGGTCGAAGCCATCGGATATCTTGAGGGGGTGAAGTCCTGTATGAAGTCAGAAATACCCTTATCCAGCAGTTTTTATGCTTGTTCGAGCAGTGCTCCGGCCAGCACCACGATCCCTGTGGTCCCATCTCCAACTTCGTTGTCCTGGCTCTTGGACAGTTCCACCATAAGGCGGGCCACGGGGTGCTGTATTTCCATTTTTTCGACAATGGTGGCACCGTCGTTGGTGACAGTGACCTCCTGGTCGGGGGAGACGAGGAGTTTGTCCAGTCCCTTGGGGCCCAGCGAGGATCGCAGAGTGGAGGCTACTGACCTGGCTGCCAGGATATTTCGCTGAATAAGGCATGTCCTACCTTGATGGCGTCAACGCCCTTGATGCGATGCTTGGTGTCCTGCTCCCTGAGGACGATGAAGGGGCGACCGTATTCGTCAAAAGCTAAACTCATCTAATTTAAAAATATTTAAATATAATATCCAATCCATCATTTGCGTAAATATTCGTTCTTCAGGTGGTTGTAGTCAAAGGTCCCAGTGTAGGGCTGGTAAGGCCTTTCTGCCTTCTCTTGCCCCAAAATCTTAGTATCCCCCACGCTTGGAATCCTAGGCTGGTGGTTCTTCTCGTAGAACTATATAGTAAGATGGATACAGTCTAGCGGTGGAATTCCTTAGCGGATAGCTGGTTCTCAGGCTAGTAGAAGGAATTCACTTGGGTCTGCGGCATCACCTTCTGGTTGTACGAAAGATCGTAGGTCGTCGCAAGCTGCCTTCTTTGGAACTAACTAAGGAGGGAAGTACATCCTAAAGGCCCAGTCCGTGGCCAAACAGTACATCTCTCTTCTATCCTTTGTGGTGAGGGTACACGAATTTATTGTATTATACTTCTTCAAAGCGTTGGATTTCAGGTTTCACAATTGAGTAGGTTGAATAGGGGTTGACTGACTTAGTATTGACATTGGACTCAATTTTGGACTTTCCTTTTTGTTCCACTTTGACTTCAGAGCCAATGCTTGGCTTGGGCTTATAGATTTCGCCAGTGAGGATATCGGGGATTTCCTAGGATAGTGCCTCAAGTGTGGGGTCGTAGTTATCTCTTCTGCTAAATTTATTGGCAAGGTTTTATCGGGTCTGGTTATAGAGTTTGGACTCCGACTCGAGCCTTGCTTCCCTTTTGGGGTTATTTTAAACTAAGGGGACTTGTTTGTTGACCTCCTGCCTGTGGAATATGTTGTAGGTGGTTTAGCCCTAGGGACGCTTATACTTTATTAAGGAAAGCAGTACAGGCTAGCCCTGGAGGGATCGGCCCGTCTCATAGAACTGAGATTGGCTGGGCTGCTGGTTGGCGATGAATTGGTTGGATTGGTATAAGGAGTGGGCTAGGTCGTGGTGGGTTTTAGAAGTGGTCACTTTGGGTGCATCTGGGTTGGGGCCCTAACTCAGGCATCGATTACCTTCTCATGCAGGTCCTTCCCGAATTTGTCCTAGACAAAGTTGCCAATCAGGACTCCGTGCCTGTACTTATTGACTGAGTCCATCACCGAATATGCCGACATCATAAGTTATAATTATAAATAGTGTTATATATAACAGCTTTGTAGTACCACTCCCAAACAGCAGCGCTATCCTTGCCAATATTGATTTGATGGATTTGAGGTTTGTTATTGCGATGGTATTGTGTGGTGTGTGATGGGTTGATAATGTTTAATTGGTGAGTATAATAAGGATGATGGAGGGGAAGGGTTGCGCGCGCGTGCTTTGTAAGTCAAACCCACCCCATTATTCGGCTTAAGTTTTAGGGATTCATAATTTAAATTAATTAATTGATGGCAGAGAGTCCAAACCAATCCCATCGCAAAAGCAACAACGACAAAAATAACTCCCTCTCGCGGAGGCCCTCCGATTTTCAGTCTTCCCCCATGAGGTACCCGCAAGCACTAGTCAGCTTCGAGGAGAGCGAGGGGAGGAGCAGCTACCCGGGAGTGCAGCCGGTGCTGCAGGAGAGAAAAATCTTCGGCTTTGAGATCTACATTGATAATGACATCCTGTGCTAGCTGGGCAGCCTTTAGGACTGGTTTCAAATCCTCGCCACCGCATATGCAGTTGAGCACATCCGATTCAACTCCGACCTCACCATCCCCGACCTCAACGGCAGGAACATACAGGTACCCCCACACCCTACCTAGATCTACGACACAGAAATGGAAAAAAAGTACCAGTGCGCCAAGGCCATGCTCTCCGATGTCTACCAGGCCTTCAAGAAGAACAAGAAGGAAGCCTTCTCAGTCATCATCTTCGTGCCCGAAGGCATGGTCTCCCTCCTCATCGGCGCCAAGGGCCACCAGATCAACAAAATCATGAAGGAGTCCCACACCACCATCGTCGTCAACCAACCCATCAACCGCATGACCTACCGTACCGCCAAAATACAGGGGTACCACTCGGACATCGCCAAGGCCTGCAGGATCATCTACGAGATGCTGGAGGAGAAGTCATCGATCGCATACTCCATCGAGAAGTAGCCTTCGCAGCTGGACTACACCAAGTCCAAGATCAAGAGCAAGTTCATCTTCACGGACCAGCTGGTGAGCTTCATCGAGAAGAAAAAGAAGAAGCTGGTGCAGCGCATCGAGGAGGAGACCAGGTGCTCCATCAAGTTCGAGTCCGAGAAGGAGAACCGCCTCCTCAAGAAGGAGGAGTCCGTGTGCATCATGAACGGTAAGCTGTAGGACGTGCAGTCCATGGTGGTGATGATCATCAACATCAGCCACGACTTCCTCTCAGAAGACAAGCGCAACATCGACTACACTTTGAAAATGCTGATTCCCGCCAACTACGTCACCAAGCTCATCGGCCAAAGTAATCACTCATTAACGCAGAGGGCTACATGATCCGAGACATCATCGAGCGGTCGGGCGGCGCTCAGATCAAGATACTCTCGGATAAGCAGGAGAAGGATCGCGAGTGCATCATCTCCATCAACGGCACCAAGGAAAACAAAATTGATGCTGCATGCTTTATCCTTGAACAAATTTAATGCTTTAAAAACGGAGGACCCATCCTACAGAGCGGCAAGTCCATCAACGAAAATCTCGCACAGCAGTTCAAAAACTCACTCCCCCTCAGAGAAAATGAGCCTCAGCAGGAAATTAAAGCCGAAGGAAGGGAACCCTAACTCGCAGGCAGCACCATGATAGAAGAATCCTCAGCCAAAATAAAGGAAGGGGAGGGGAGTGAGGAGGAGGGACTGATTGAGGCTGAGGAAGAGTAGAAGAACTAAGAACATGAGAAATAGGAAAGAGAGAGATTGTAGCGCTAGAAGAGGGCGGCAATCGAGCGAGACCTCGAGCGCATAAACCCGATAAAAAAATAACGAGAGCACTCTAAGCGAAGCAAGAGTGGATCGCACTCCAAGTAAGTATGCTTATAGTAAGGTCTCGAAGCCGAGATAAGGAGAAGAAGAAATCCAAGAAAATGTAGTTCAAGAAGGCGAGGAGCGAGAGCGAGAGTGCCGAGTACAAACACGATCGAGAGTATTTGTAGGTGAAGATGGTGGTGCCTAAGAAGCTGGGGCAGGACCACAAATAGCTGAAGTACATCGAGTCGCTCTGCAAGTGCACGCTGACTGTGTGCGACCAAGTACCTGTTTTCTAAGATAGAAGCTCGAGAACGGAGATGTACTGATTTCGATCCGAGGCAACATGAAAGATAATAGCCGATGCATTCAGCTGCTGCAGAAGCGGCTGCTTCGCTTCAAGACGAGTAACGCTTCATCCACGAGATGATCATATAGTCATAATCATGCATTTTAATCAGTATCAACTTAACTACCATAATCACCCCACAACCCCAACGCCAACACCAACCCCACCCACAGATCAACAACTTTGATCTATCCATATTCTTATTATTTCCCATCATCTTCACAAATACACTCTTAGATGTTACTTGCATGTGTAAGCTATAATTGGAAATAATGTTTAAGATCACTTTGCAATTGAAGCAACATAGGAAATGTTATAAGAATCTGATTTTTGAACTTTGCCTTCAACATCTACTTTTAGCAACGCAAATTCTATGGAAACAGCGAGATTTAAAGCTTATTCAAGATTATTTGGTGGATGATAGAATCAATCAAATATTGAGCATGATTTGATGACATATTTTGTTGTATAAATAATCATTAGTGAATGAACAGGTTTCAGCGAACTGCCTCCAAGCACGCCTACTATGGGTACCTCAACAGATTCACGCCTTAGACCCTGAGGACTTATCAATCTGAGAGGTTCTATACCCTGGGCAGGAGAGGTGCGTACGACACATTGGTTCTGAAGATGGCTGCAGACCACGTAAACTACGAATAAGACATGAACCAGCAGTACAAAACGCCCACTGCCTTCGTCAACTTGTGGATGAGGATAGCCTGGTTCCTCTTCCTCGTCCCCGGATTCATGATCATGTTCAACTATGACGATATGGTCCGCATCTTCCAGCCTCACAAATACGCATACATCGGAAATGCCAGCGACACCGTCACCCCTCTCAGATATTAAACTCTCTATGTCTTCGATAGGGTCCCCAAATTCTGATCATCAATAGACAACCTTACCAATCATATACAACCATACCATTAAAAAACTTCCCTTCTCTTAGTATTCATAAGCATCCCTTTACCTTTAACTTTTTATTGTGCTTATATTTTATTAAGAACGCTTATAATTAATATTTCTTACTTGATGGAATCACCCATTGACGATACTATAAAGGAGCAAATAATAAAATATGGCATAATCGCAATCGACGCCATCATTGAAATGATTGTTCCCTTCCTCCCTCCCTTCATCGACAAGAAGGATATACACTCCATCGCCATATTACTTCTTACTGTTGTCACTCCTGCAGCATTTGTAGGTGGAGCAGTGGTAACAGTTTCTGCCCTTAGTGACATAGCTATATTCGGCTGCAAGTCCGCGGCTTAGATAACTAAATTCGGAGCCAAGGTTGTGTATTACACAGGGAAGACAACACTAAACGCAGTTGTTTCGACTGCAGCTTTGACAACTGACCTACTCATATGCAAACCACTCTATTTGATTAGCTATCCCTTTAGAAACCACCATAAGCGACAGGAGTACTAAAAAGTTATGAGGAAGATTAAAGAATCAAAAGTCAACACAAAGGAGGAACTCCATAAATTTGCATAAATCACTAAGGATTCCGATAAGGTATTCTTAGTCATTAGATCAATAGACTCATCTGAAAAGATCTCTGTGAAGATGGTGGGAAACGTTGGTCCAAATGAGCCTCTCACAACTGTCTTTACCTACCTTAAGCAAAAGCACTTAGACATAGAGAAAGAGAGCATCCAGTTCATTTGTAATCGAAACATAGTGAACATCAACACAAAGGTGAGGTAGCTACACAAAAATTAGTATGGGTTCGTTGATCTGTACTTCACACAGATGGAGAGCTTCGGCTGATCTTGTTTGCTTTATTGAGTAAGGATGTATTGGCTCAATTTGTATTATTGTATTGATTGTAAAAGCATGGAGTTATTGAAGGATCCAGGCAATACGAGGGTCTTTAAAGGACTACCCCTCCCTCCCCATCGTCCTCTTAAAAGCGAAATGCTGTTTCAGAAAGGAGGCATCCAGGTGCCACTGCTTAAGGAGTTCCTCAAGAAGGAAGGGAGAGTGGCTTTCTAAGACTACCGAAAGATTGTTCGATAAGCAACCCATATCTTCAGTAACTCATTTTCCACGAAGAATCCGAGCCCAACCTGGTAGCAATAGACGATCCAGTCACCATTGTGGGGGATATACATGGCCAGTTTTACGATTTCCTCAAATTACTAGAAAGCGACGTGGGAGGCAACTGCGATACAACCAAATACGTGTTCCTGGGCGACTACGTGGACAGAGGAGCCTTTTCCATCTAAGTGCTCTTACTTATCCTGTCAATGAAGATCTGCCGTCCGAAGCAGGTGATAATGCTTCGAGGGAACCACGAGTGCAGGCAGCTAACTTCCTTCTTCAACTTCAGACAATAGTGTACTTCTAAGTAGATGAAGGCCTCAACAAGTACAGTCAGTAAGCCTACGATATCACAATGTAAATGTTCGATCAAATCCCCCTCGCCTGCCTCGTCAACAAGAAGTTCCTATGTGTCCACGGCGGAATATCATACGAACTCAAATCAGTAGTCTACAATTAACGCAGCTCTAGGACATCAAAAAGATAGATAGGTTCAGGGAAATCCCTAAGGCGGGTCTCTTCTGCGATCTCGTGTGGGCCGACCCAGTCGATAACAAAAACGGCTACTGCGAAAACATAGTAAAACACAACGATGTGCGAGGGTGCTCATACTACTTTGGTAGTGAACTTGCCAAGAATTTCTTCTAAAAAAACAAAGTTATATCGATTATCAGAGCACACGAAGCTCAGGCTTAGGGGTTCAAAATGTATAAATGGTCAGGCGCTTAGAAGTTCCCCGCTGTCATAACAATCTTCTCTGCGCCCAACTATTGTGACTTTTACAACAACAAAGGGGCAGTAATAAAGTTCTAAGTACTTTTCGTTGGACGTAGAACAACACTTTGAATATTCAACAATTCGTGGAGAGTCCACACCCGTACTTGCTGCCCAACTTCATGAACCTTTTCAGCTGGTCAATGCCCTTCGTGATCGAGAAGTGCACGGAGGTGCTCTACCACCTCATCAAGCCCGACGAGAAGTACAGCCAGACCGAACTGCCTCTTTAGTACGTCATGCAAAAGGAACTGCTGTAAAAGCTTATCGACTCCTCCAAGAAGCAGATCAGCCAGAATATTGAGCTGGTGTCCCTGGACGGCAACTGTCCTGACGACAAACTGCTGGAGACTGGCAAGTTCAAGCTGGGCAAGAAGGAGTCCTTCGAGGAGAAGAAGAACATCGACCTGAGGAACGAGCAGAGGCCCCTGCATTAGTGATTGGTGGTGTCTATTATCGTGCTTTGGCTGCTGGTGGCCTATTAGTGCATAAGTTATATTACTATAATGAACCAAGAACTAGCGACCCTGCGGGCCAACGAGTACAGTTCCAACAACGCCATCATCAAATCGCAAAAGGTGCTGGGCTCCCAGACCAACTTCCACCTCAAGACGGAGCAGCAGGACAAGAACGAGTAGGAGCGCAAATCGCCGGAGCAGGGGCGGGCATAGTTTCGGTAGACCACTTGGCGCAAGCCCCGGATGCCTTACAAAAAGTTCCCAGACGCCTTCCAGATGCGATAGAAGAGGTAAGGGTGTGGGATAGCTTAGGAACAGCACGAATAAGGCGCTGGACGTGGAGGGCATGAAGGGCAAGGAGGAGGAGAGCGAGCAGAAAAAGATCAAATTCCTGCTCAACCCCATCAGTCTCGTAACCCCCACCTTATCCAGGGCAAGGACGTCAAAAATAAGAACGAGGAAGATGATGCCAACCCCCTCAGGGCCTACCAAAAATACCTCCAGCTCAAGAACCAGTTCACCGAGGCAGCTGAAAAACTCCAGGAAAGAGACAAGTCCTCCAAAAAATACAAAACTCTCTCCACAAAGGCCCCCTCCTCCTCCTTCAAAATCAGCGACTGCATCACCCTCGAGGTCGTCAAGCGCGGCCACAACACGGGCACCCTCAAGAAGATGCTGCACGTGCCCTCCCTGCAGCTGGTGTGCGTGAGGGAAGAGCCCCTCAATACTAAGGAGTCCAGGAACTCCATCAAGGAGTGGGTCAACTTCTGGTAGAACAAGCTCAACAGGGAGGCTAATCCCCGCTTCCTCAAGGTCTACAACATGGCCTTCAACTACCCCGAGGGCGCAGTCTCCATACTCACCGAGTACCACGAAGAGGGCTCCCTCCTCGACCTCCTCAAGGTCGTGCTGGCACTGCCGGAGTCTGCCATCCGCACGGTCTTCAAGGAAACCTGCGAAATATTGAAGTAGTACTACGACCTGACGGAGATGCAGTTCGGAGGGTTGTCGCCCTCGCAGATAATTCTTTCATAAAACGGCATCAAGTTGGGTATGGGTCTGTACTACCACTTTTCGAACATAAACTCGAACTCGATCTACCACCTCAAAACCCCCCAGAAGACCTCCAAGTACCCATGGCCCTAACTAGCATTTTCGAGATGAACATGACCCAGAAGAACTTCATGAAGAGCTCCATCTCCCAGCCCGCCAACCTCGAGGCCGAACGCTCCCTCGACATCTTCAAGCTCGGCCTCATCATCTTGGAGTGCGCAGTGGGGGGCTTCGAGAACTTCGAACAGTCCTCCATCATCCACGAGACCCTCAAGTCCATTTTCAGCGAGGAGGGCCAAAAGACCATCTAGAAGGACAACGTGTGCTGCCTGCTGCACTCTTAGCCGTACCTGCTGGAGTGGGCAGTGCGGGAGTAGAGGACGAAGAGGGATCAATTCTAGTCTTCCAAAGTGCTGCACTACCATAAGATAGTGAAGGACAGGTTCTCCCTGCAGTTCTCCAACTTCCTCTGCTCCTGCCTCCGCCTCACCCACTCCAGGCGAGCCACCATCGACTAAATACTCGCCCACTCCTTCCTGCGCAGCGAGAGCAAGGAGTGCAGGACAGTCAATGTTTCCCTGCAGGACCTCCTCCTCATAAGAAGAGGGGAGTCAGACCCGATGATCGAATCCGTACAGTACTCTTAACCTAGGTCAAAGAGGAGAGGCTGGATAAGTTTATTGGCCATATCTTGCAAGTGCTCAGTAACTGCAGTCGCGATCTGGTTGTGAGTCTGCTCAAGAATTCTAAAGAAAAGATCCTAGGGCTGGGCAAGTACATAGGGGTGTCCTACTGGGGCTTGGGGGAAAAACTCTATGATGCCATGGGTGAATTAGCTAAGACTTTGAAGAACTGACCATCCTATGCTAATAATTGATAATATTTTTTTTATTAACCCAATCAATAATATTTATTACTACTTCCCTGCCGATGAGGAAAAAAACGATGACGCAGTACCACAAACATCACCAAGTCCCACACTGCCCCGAAGACATCGCCTGCAAAGCCTGCTGCCCTTGTGTAGAGCTCTATCAAAGCCAGAACAAAATCCTGAAGGAAAAGTATAATAAGATAGTGGTTGAAAAAGAAGACCTCGATAAGCTTATTGCTAAACTCACCAAGAATATTGCCCACTTCGAGAAGAGGAAGGATTAGTTTGATAAAATGGATGAGTTCAAGATTAAGGTGAGGGAGGCCATCCGGAAAGAAATGGAGGAGAGCAAAAAGGCATAAGACTTCATCCTTACCTAAAAGATAGAGAACGCCAAAAGAGAAAAGAAACAGCTGTTATAAAGAATCGCTTAGCTATAGTAACAAGGCACGCATGCACAAGCACAAATAAGCAAGCTCCAAAACCAGCTGCAGCAATAGGCCAAAAAGGTTTCATCTCTTGAACAATCCCTCAGGAAAGCCTAAGGCAGTGCTCAAGAGCAGGCAGCAAAGTTGCAGGACTTGAAGAATAGGCAGTAAAATCTTGAGAAGTTGATCCACTAGAAGTCGTCAGCCATCAACCGCATGCAGAGTGCACTTTCGCAGTCAGAGCAGTACTTCATGAGTGAGAAGATAAAGGCCAAGAACAACTAGTTCGAAGCACTAAGGCACCAGGAGTAAGTCAAGATGAAGCTCTTTGAAATAAAGGCCCTGCAGAAGACAGCTGAGGAGAAGAGTAACTCCATCGATAGTTTGGCCGCCGAGAAGGAAAAGCTTGGCAAACTAGTAGCCGAACTTGACTCAACTGTCTACTCCTACTCTCAACTATCCAACCACCTCAAGGAGAGGATCATGATCTCGGAGGACTACGCCCTGCGTAAGGAGATGGAGTGCAAACAACTCGAGCACGAGTTCTATGAGTCTGTCTACAATAGGTGTGCGCCCTACATTTGAATATTGTTTTGGCTATTCTACTCTCATACTCATATCGGTATTTGGGGGTTGGGGTTGGGGTTGGGGTTGGGGTTGGGGTTG
>JACCDV010605428.1_pt1 | contig 16315 bp, 18 predicted proteins | sample 7446131 | NCBI WGS metagenome assembly JACCDV01 (sample SAMN15323448, study PRJNA562643) | freshwater metagenome | isolation source: river surface water | place: USA:Blue River Watershed | collected 2017-08-17 | reverse complement strand
GTCAATACATCAGGCATACGCTTCCATAACTTAGGCGTATCAACCAAGGTGGTGGGGTCTTCCTTTGCCAAATTCTCACGCACCAAGAACCGATGAAACATCTTAATTGATGCTAAATGCCGACAAATCGTTGTCGCGGACATTCCATACTTCTTTAAGTCAAACATAAATCCGCTAATATGATCACGTGTGACCCTATCAGGATTGCTTATTTTCTTTTCACCTAAATGCTCAATGTATTTCTCAAGATCACGCGTATACGCCATTAAGGTGTTCTTAGCTAAACCACGCTCGACAGCGATGTAGTTAATAAACTCAGCGATTAATTCTTTCATTGAGCCGCTTTAATAAAAAAACCTTCTAGTTTATCCGCACGCAATTGATTACGCAGCAACCGGTCAAAAGCACGCAAGTCACTTTGGATGCGCGATTTATTACGCAAGGCCTCAGGCGAATCTAATGCGGAATCATAATATTTAAGCAGATCAGCTAATTGAACCAACTGGGCCTGCTTTTCTGAAACAACTAATTTCTGCATTTCTTGAAGATGGCTTAATACCTGACCTATGGTGTATCGCGCCCGTTTGTCCGAATCTTTATCCTCCAAGGCACCCCACAAATCCTTATACCAAACCTTAACCAAATTATAATGCTCCTTATAATTCTCCGGCGGATTTTGCTCTGGCGCAGGGTATTCTTGCGGCTCTAAAACAGGAATAAAGGCAGCATCTTCCACCTGCCCTTTCTTCTTCTGACGGGTAAATTTCTTGCGTAAAGGCGTGCATGAACTCAACGCCACACTAACTGCTAACACCATCACCATTAACCCAATAGCATGACGGCAACGTAATAAGCTAACCATTCAATATCTCCTCAAATTCCTGTTGATTGATAATACGCACGCCTAATTGACGCGCCTTGGCCAATTTCGAACCGGGTTTATCACCGGCTACTAAGAAATCAACCACACCACTTACAGCTGAAACCACCTTACCACCCTGGTCTTCTACCCTGCGGCCTGCCTCATCACGCGTCATGCCTTGCAATTCCCCGGTAAAAATAAATTTCTTACCCTCCAGGCGATTGCCCGCACGCTTAGGGAGTGGCTGACTTAATTGCAGGCCTGCTGTTTTAAATTTACTTATTAAAGCTCCCGAGCGCTTAAAGAAGGCCAACAACGATGCAGCCATCACCGGACCAAACTCATCAATAGCCAAAAGCTCCTCCTCGGAGGCCTTTATCATATCATCCAAATGCCCAAAATGAAGCGCTAAATTAAGCGCCGCTTTCTGCCCAATATTATCAATACCAAGCCCATAGATAAAACGCGCCAAGGACTGCGCCTTACTGCCCTCAATAGCTTTTAACAAATTATCCGCCTTTTTATCTGCAAATAATTCCAACCCCAGCAAATCCTGCTTAGACAGTAAATAAATACCCGCTAAATCCTTAACCAACCCCTTATCCAATAACTGCACCACCACCGCTTCACCCAAGCCCTCAATGTCCATCGCATCCCGAGAAGCAAAATGCACCAGGGAGCGTTCCAATTGTTTAGGGCAGGCAACATTTAGACAACGGTAGGCGACATCTTCCTGTTTTTCTTTAACAAGCGCCCCAGCGCAAGAGGGACATACGCTTGGAATAGGAAAATGCCCCTTAGATTTCTTTTCAACCACCTTGATAATCTTAGGAATCACATCACCGGCGCGCTCTAACAACACCCTGTCCCCTGCATTCACATTTAAACGTTTAATCTCATCAAAATTATGCAAGGTGGCACGTGCGATCATCACCCCGCCACACGGCACTGGTTCTAAATTAGCCACCGGCGTAATCACGCCCGTACGGCCAACCTGCACGACAATTTCCTTAACCGTGCTGGTGGCTTGATAGGCAGGAAATTTAAAAGCCACGGCCCAGCGCGGGCTTTTAAGCGTTGCTCCCAATAATTGCTGTTGGGCTAGGTCATTGACCTTGATCACCACCCCGTCGACATCATAGGACAGTGATTCACGCTTCATTTGATACTCCTGGCAATAAGCAATCACCTCATCCAAATCCTGGCATAGGCGGCTATTTGAATTAACTGGAATGCCCCAGGTCTTTAGCTGATTTAAGAAATCCCAATGCGTAGTTATTTTTTTAGCTGCTTCTAACACCCCGAAGGAATGCGCAAAGAACTTCAAATGCCGCTTGGCTGTAACCCGGCTGTCTAATAATTTTAAGGAACCCGCTGCGGCATTACGGGGATTGGCAAATAATTCTTCTTCATGAGCCTTGCGCTCTTGATTAAGCCGTGCAAAGTCGGCCTTATCCATATAGACCTCGCCGCGCAATTCCAATAATTGCGGAACACCGTCTTGCAGGGTTAAAGGAATCGAACGAATTGTTTTAGTGTTATGCGTCACGTCCTCGCCGCTTAGACCATCCCCACGGGTAGCGCCTAAAACCAGCTGCCCTTGGTTATAACTTAGGGCACAACTTAGGCCATCAATCTTTAATTCAGCTACCAGCTGGGGTGTTTGACCATCTAAGCCTTTGAGCACCCGGGCATACCAGGCGCGCAGTTCCTCGATATCATAGGTATTGTCTAAGGAATACATCTTCACCCGATGCGTCACCGTTGGCAAGGCGCTGTCTAATTGACTGCCGATGCGTTGGCTAGGTGAATTGGGTGTTTTTAGCGATGGGAATTTATTTTCCAGGGCGATAAGCTCCTCAAGGAGCTTATCGTATTCAGCATCGGCAACTGTCGGCTGATTTTGCACATAATACTGATAATTATGCGCATCAATGGCCTTGGCTAATGCTTGAATCTGTTGTTTGGCTTGGGCTATATCCATTAGTACACAATATCAAAACCGCCAAAGGACTGACGAGCGGTGAGCCAATCAATCTCATGCTTGGTGATTTGATGACGTCCTTCTAATTTAAAGAGTAGATGTTCGATGCGTTCGCGGGGGCCTTCGGCCATGAGTTCTACTCGGCCATCGGGAAGATTCTTCACCCATCCGGTGATTCTAAGATCATTGGCGAGGCGTTGGGCAGTAAAGCGGAATCCAACTCCCTGGACACGGCCAGTAAAAAAAACATGGGATCGAACCATTGTGGACCTAGATGTAAAAAATAAAAAAAGTCGGGAAGGCGGGATTTGAACCCACGGCCTCTTCGTCCCGAACGAAGCGCGCTAGCCAACTGCGCTACTTCCCGAATAAAAAATGCCTAACAAAGTGCGGTATTTTAACAGCTGACTTGGCCCTCGTCAACTAAACTCCATTAAGCGGCAAGCCCCTTCCAATCCTTATATTTCCGCCTTATAAAGGCCATGGCAGGTCTTTCGATTAGAAAGGTTATAAACGTGGCCACTGCTATTGACAGGACAACCGGAATGATAAAAACTAAGAACCCATTAACCTTGGACACATAAAGGTAATTAATCACCACATAGCCAAAATACTGATGAATCAAATAAAGGCTGTAGGAAATCGTTCCTAAGAAAACCAGCGGTTTTTGCACTATCCAGGATAAGGCATTAATAATAAATAAGTAAAAAAGAATAAAATACCCCCCGATAACCACATTGGCCCATGGCCTAGGATCGTTAAGCAGGCATTGAATACCAAAACATAGCCCCAAAGCAATATACCGATGAAGCGCGTGCCCCTTATTCTTTAAGTTATAAAATAAAATGCCCGCAACAAACAAATGGCCATATTTAAACAGGCCTGAGGTGATAACAAATTCAGGCACATCCAAGAGATGGGCGGCTATGCCTATCTTGTAAAGCGCCATCAAGATCAACCAACCCAGGCCCCACTCTTCGATATACTTAAGCCCTTTAAATATAAAGATTAAAAACATCAGCAGGTAAAAAGCCAGTTCCACCGATAAGGTCCAATACACCCCATCCACCTTCTTAACCCCCCAATAATCCTGCAGCATGGTGAAATTGAACAAGGCCTGCTTGATGGAAACAGCTAATTCAAAATGGGCTACATTGGTCACAGCAAAGGTCAATATAATAGCCGCCCAATATGCCGGCAATAATCTGGAACAACGCGAGACAATAAAATCTAAAGGCCTCACCGTTCTTTCTAAATTCATCAAAATTAGAAAACCGCTAATCATAAAAAATAGGTGATACCCAAAATGCCCCCAGTAAAATTTGAATAACGCCGGTTGAGGGGCATAGAAAAATTTAGGATAGGTTATGGTGTAGTGATACACGACGGTCGCCAAGCAGGCTAAACCGCGAAACACATCAAGTTCAGCGAAACGAGGCCGCAAGGGTGTCTCCTTTTAATGTTAATACTGCACAGGGATTAAAGGGGCCTAAGGGATAGAGTAATTGGCTTGATGCATTGGTAACTTGCACATGTTCAATGCGCAAATCTTTAGCTGGATATTGCTCTTTTAATAAGACCCACAGCGGATATTCCCAATCCCCCCCGCCTAGAACAATGCCAACTTGACCGCAATTTTTCTCCCCTAATTGTACTGCAGCCTGCCGGTAAGAAGACTCGAATTTCTTTCCCCTAAAGGTTTGAGCTGTCATTGATTGCTGCCAAATGCTCGATGACCCAAACCAGGGATGATTAGTATTAAGGAATAAATACGGCATTGCAGCAATAAATAACACCGCCACCACCCACCGCATCGGCCTTGATATGCGATCCATCACCACCCCAGCAACGGGGCAAAAAAGGATAAAGAATGGCAAATGAAAACGGCTGATCCACGGCTGATAACGGACAGTCCAACAAAATAAAATAACAGCACAGGCAAGCACAAGCAGATATGATCCAAGCCCTGCATAACGCCTACGGTTACGGCAATACATAAAGATAATCAACCCAAAGAGAATCAGGTGAAGCAGATTGCCGCTAATATCCTCATCATAGGTAATAGGCGCAATCGAAAACTTATTCTTAAGATAAATGGCGCGTGAATCATTAATATCAATATGCAAAAAAGCGGCGGTATGGCTCAAGGTTTTTTCAAGGGCGTCATTAAATTGCGGTACGGGAGTGGCTAAATGCACCCCGAGATTCCTTAATAAGTTCCCTCCCAACACCTTGGCATCAAAGGATGCATTCAGCAATGAATTCTTGACCCCGCGCATGGAACCAAAGGCCTGCGCATTGCGATAGTAATAGCCTGCATTTAAACTAATCGCAATGATGATAATAAAAACCACAACCCAAAGACGCTTAATGCGGCCTGCCTTTAAAATCGACCATGTCAGCCATGCCATAAACGGGATAGCCATTATATAGCCGTACCCTTTGGTTAAAAACGCAAGCCCTAGACTTAAGGCGATCGCCACCACATAGAGAATTTTAAAATCATGCTGCAGCTTCATTAGAAAGAAAACAAAACAGATTAACCAAAACGTTATTACATAATCTGTTTGGGTACTAACTGACTGCAAGATGCCCATGGGGACGGTGATAGCCAGCAAGGAAGCTAATAGCTGACCCCGATGGGATGCCCCCCATTGCTTGGCAATTAAGGACACGCCCATCACCGCACCTAGCATAGAAAACCACTGCACCAGATGAACAGCGGATTGTGGTGCAGTTAAAAGACGTAACTGCGTGATGGCATACTCTGCCCAGGGGCAATAATAGAGCTGTCGGATAATATTGGTTGGATAATAGGCGATGGTCTTGTTTTGAATCCAATGCTCAACACGGGCTAGGTGATAGGTCATTGAATCCCAATTATTGGGGGCACTGCTTAAGGCGGTGATGCCGCTGATGGCTAGAATAAAGGCAATGCAGCTAAGAATAATTTTTTCATCACGTGCAAATTTGGGATAAATGAATGCTAGTGATCCACGCTTTAAGACAGCCAAGGCCAGTATAAAACTTATAGTGGCTAACACCGACCAAATCAGCAGCACAGGGAAAGAGGTTAATAAGTGAAATGCACTTAAAGTCTCAGTGATGATGGTAACAACAACACCTATCAAGATCCCCGCCAAAAGCAAGGACGCCCGCCACCCCATGTTAAAGTATTGCTGTAAAAGATAGGAACTGCTTAGAAGAAAAACTAGTGGAATTAAGGCAGGCATTTAATCAAGACACCTCAGAATCCTGATCAATAAAATCAAGCTGTTTCTTTAATGCCAAAGCCGATTTCTGCTTCGGCAACCTTCTTGTCAGCTACCGTTGCCACGCATTTGATAAAACCAACCCTGGGTAACAATTTGACACTTGTCACTTCAATCACCAATTGATCACCTGGCACAACTGGATGCAAAAAGCGCGCCTCGGTCTTGGCTAAATAATAGACTAAATCCTTACCCTGCAAATTCTTACTGTAGTAGAAATAAATACAGCCAGCTTGGGCCATGGCTTCAATAATCAAGACACCAGGCATTACCTGTTCGTTAGGGAAATGACCAACAAAATGATGCTCGTTAATGGAGACATTCTTGATGGCAATAAGTTTCTCATTAGGAATACACTCAACCACCCGGTCGATCATGATGAAGGGGAAACGGTGTGGAATAATCTTTTGGATTTCCTGGATGTCTAATTGCATAGTAGCCTCCGTTGCTGGATTCCCGACTAAAGCTTTCGGGAATGACAAAGAATATATTTAGCTAAAATATCTGTTTCAATATTAACCCCATCGCCCACTTTTTTAGTTCCTAAGTTTGTTGCCGTAAGCGTAAAAGGAATTAAATAAACGGTGAAATCACCCTTGCCCACCTTACCTACGGTTAAGCTAATACCGTCGATGGTCACCGAACCCTTGGTGACTAGATATTTACGCAAACCCGTAGAAACCCCAATGGTAATCGCTACAAAATTCTTTTCACGGCTGATTGATTTAATCGCGGCTAACTCATCCACATGGCCGGTAACAAAATGACCACCAAAACGGCTATCCGCTTTTAAGGCTAATTCTAAATTAACACGGCTGCCTGCCTTAATTTGTTTCAATGAAGTCGTCTTGATGGTTTCCTTCATTAAATCAAAGCTAATTACCCTGCCCTTTTTAACGGTTGCCGTGAGGCAGACGCCATTAACCGCCACACTATCACCTAATTTAATTGAAGTTGCCAACACACCCACATCAACCGTCAGCACCATTAAATTCTTAGATGCATTAATCGCCTTAACCGTACCTAATTGTTCAATGATACCGGTGAACATTAAATATATCCTTCAATAAATACGTCATTGCCAATCGTGCCGAGTGACACATCTTTTAATTTAACTGTTTGCGCCAATGAGTTGACCTTAAGCCCGCGGATGCTGGGCAATCCTTCCCCCATGATTTGCGGGGCGATATAGATATGCATTTTATCAACCAAACTGGCCTTCAACGCTGAACCAATCAGGGTCGGGCCACCTTCTAATAAAATAGCGGCAATTTCCTGCTTTGCAAGTGCTTTAAACGCCCAGTGCAAATCCACCTGGCCGCCTTTAGCGGGCGCTACTAATACTTGCGCTTGTTTCTTTAAAGACCGCAGTTTAGTCACGGAAGCCTGGGCAGTCGTGACAACAATCACATCTTGCGGCGTTGTTTCTTTAAATAATCGCGCCTTCAACGAAATACGTAATTTAGAATCGATAATAATTTTCTTGATGTTCTTTATTGGATTCCCGACTAAAGCTTTCGGGAATGACAAGTTATTATCCCCAACAATCAAGCAGGGGTCATCGGCTAGGACAGTATTAATACCAACGACAATCCCATTGTAGCGGGAGCGCAGTTGACGGCTGAATTCACGCGTAGCGTCCGAGGTGATCCATTTAGATTCACCCTTTAAGGTCGCCACCTTACCATCCAAGGTCTGCGCCGTCTTAGCCACCACCCACGGCATACCAGTGGTTATATATTTGTTAAAGGCTTCATTCATCTGCGTTAATTCATCCTGTAAAAAACCAACTTCAACAACAATCCCAGCCTTACGCAATAACGCAACCGACTTGCCATTCATTTTAGAATTAGGATCCAAGACCCCCACATAAACTTGTCTTATTCCCGCCTTAATAATCGCCTCCGTGCACGGCGGCGTACGCCCAGTATGTGAACAAGGTTCCAGGGTCACATACAACTCACAACCCTTTGCCTTAACCCCCGCCTTGCTTATAGCCATGGCCTCAGCGTGGTCAGCTCCACAACGGACGTGCCACCCTTCAGCAATTACCTTCCCCGCTTTTACCAACACAGCACCAACCATTGGATTAGGCAAGGTCGTCCCCTGCCCTTTCAAAGCTAAGGTAAAAGCTCGCTGCATATATTGTTCATGTTTATTCATACTAGAAATAGGGCGCTGTCCCTAATTAATCAAAGACAACCGTCTTGTGTCCGTAACATAAGATTTTCTTATCCAGGTGACAACGCAGGGCGCGGTTTAATACCGTTTTCTCTAAGTCTTCGCCTTTACGCACCAAATCCTCAACAGTATCTCGATGCGAAATACGCACCGTGTCCTGATCAATAATCGGCCCTTGATCTAAATCTTCCGTCACATAATGACTGGTCGCCCCGATTAATTTAACACCCTTTTGATACGCCTGCAAATACGGGCTCTTGCCAGCAAAGGCTGGTAAAAAAGAATGATGAATATTAATAATTCTATTTTTATAAGCATCCACAAAATGTGCGGTCAAAATCTGATGATAGCGGGCTAAGACAATTAAATCAATGCGCGCCTCATCCAACAGAGCCATTTGCTGGGCCTCTACAGATGTTTTGTTGTCACTTAAGACCGTGAATTGATGAAACTTAATATTAAATTCTTTGGCAATGCCTGCAGCGTCGGGATGATTGCTGATAATTAAGGGAATCTCACACGATAATTGGCCGGCTTTATGACGGTAAAGTAAATCATAGAGGCAATGCAGGTGACGACTGACAAAGATGGCCACCCGGGGCTTCTGTTTAGAAAAACATAACTCCCATGTCATCTTAAATTGCTGAGCAATAGGCAGAAAAGCATCGGATATCTGGGCATCAGTGAGGGCAAACCCCTCTAAAGACCACTCAATGCGCATAAAAAAAGTATTGCTGGCCTCATCAATGTGCTGATCAGCGTGGATAATGTTACCCTGACGGGCGGCAATAAAACCGGTGACGGCGGCGGTGATACCTTTTTGGTCTAAACAGGAGATTAATAAAATCGCGTGATTCATCCCTCGACCTCCACGATTAACAAACAGCGGCCTGCCTCATTTGCTCGACAACACTATAATCCACCGAACGCTTGCCCACCCATGTGTAGGACTTAGCTTTGCCATGCGCATCAGATCCACCAGTCGCTATCAACCCATTCTTCTTGGCAATGCGTTCATAAAATTGCACCACGGTGTCCATGGTATTGGGGTAATAGACTTCCAAACCCTTCATGCCTGCCTTAGTCAAACGCGGGATCAATTCATCTTTTTGCGTCAGCATGGGATGCGCCATCACCGCTACCCCGCCGCTTTGATTAATCAGGTCAATGGCTTCAAAAGGAGTTTGTTGAAATTTAGGCGCGTACCCTGGACAACCTGGGCCGATGTATTTCTCAAAAGCGCCCTTAATAGTGGTCACCCAACCCTTTTGCATCAACAGCGTCGCTAAATGCGCCCGGCCAACTGCTCGGGATTTGGTTAAGGCTGCCACTTCTTCATATTCAATATTATTCACCCCCACCGACTTTAAACCCATCAACATCTTCTTCATCCGTGCCACACGCCCCTCAAGAAAGAAATCAATCTTCTCATACAAAGGCCCCTTATTATAGTCGATAAAATACCCCAGCATGTGAATATCAACACCTTCAAATTCAGAAGACAACTCAATGCCAGGGATAATTTCCAGTTCATGACTGCGTGCAGCCTCAACTGTTGGGGCCACCCCTTCAACGATATCATGATCAGTGATCGCAATGCACGCAAGTCCTGCCTTTAGGGCATCATCCACCACCTCTTGCGGGGAAGAAGTGCTGTCAGAATAAAATGTATGGATATGTAGATCAGCAAGCCCTGGCATGATTAATTCTGCGGCTCAATGATTTCTTTTTTGTGGATCTTATCGAGGATGCCGTTAACAAATTTGCTAGATTCCATGTCGCCATACTTCTTGGCTAACTCAACTGCTTCGTTAATGGCCACCTTGGGTGGAATATCTTTAGTATACTTTAATTCAAACAATCCTAAGCGCATGATATTACGGTCAATAATGGCCATACGCTTTAACTGCCAATTAGTGGCATATTCAGAAATCTTATCGTCGATCTCTTTAATGCGCGCCCCAATCCCACGAAACAGCAAATCCGCATAGGTGATCACTTCATCATCCTTAAGTTCTTCAGATTTCCAATAGGATTCCAGCACCGACTCTAAAGGGCGTTTGACAATGTCAAATTGATAGAGCATCTTTAAGGCATGCTCGCGTGATAAAGAACGGCGTCTCATTGTATTGCTTTCAATAATCCAATCATGGCTAAAGCCCCTTGCGCGCAATCCCGGCCTTTATTATTCCCACCACTGGCCTGCGCACGTTTTTGAGCTTGATCAATCGTATCAGTCGTTAAAACCCCCATCAGCACCGGCTTTCCCGTCGTTAATGAAACCTGGGAAAGACCACGGCTGACTTCATTAGCCACCACTTCAAAATGATAGGTGTCACCACGGATCACGGCACCTAAACAAATCACGGCATCAATATTCTTCTTATTTGCTAATTTCAATGCCACCAAAGGCATTTCCAAGGAACCCGGCACCCACACCGTAGTAATTTGATTATCCTTTAGACCAGCCCGATGCAACTCCATCAAGCAGGCGTTAAGCAAGCCCTTGGAAATAAACTCATTAAATTGACCAGCGACGATGGCGATATTGGCCTTGATCACCGGCGGAGCAACGGCCTTCTTAACTATTTTCTTCTTCGTTGCCATAATTTATAACAAATGACCAAGTTTTTCCTTCTTGGTCTTCATGTAACCTTCATTTTTAGGATTATTAGCCACCTTCAGCGGCACGCGCTCGGTCACTGATAAGCCATAACCTTCTAAACCAACAATCTTACGCGGATTATTGGTCAACAAGCGGATTTGCTTTACCCCTAAATCAACCAAGATCTGCGCACCCGTGCCATAATCACGCAGGTCAGGCGCAAAACCTAAGGCTTGATTCGCCTCGACGGTGTCCATCCCATCATCTTGTAAATTATACGCCTTCATTTTATTCACTAAGCCAATCCCACGGCCTTCGTGCTGGCGGATATACAACAAGACACCGCGGCCAGCCTCACTAATCGCCTTCATCGCTGCCTTTAATTGGCCATTGCAATCACAACGCAGGGATCCAAAGACATCACCGGTTAAACATTCTGACTGAGCCCTTACCAAGACCGGCGCTGTTTCATCAATCTTGCCCTTCACCAAGGCAATGTGGATGACATTATCTACTAATGACTCATACGCAATCATCTTAAAATCACCGAAATCAGTAGGCAAAACCGTTTCTTCAACGCGCACCACTAACTTTTCCGTCATGCGGCGGTACTCGATTAAAGAATCAATCGTACAAATCTTGATCTTATGCTGTTGGGCAAATTTGATTAAATCATTGGTGCGCGCCATGGTGCCGTCATCATTGATAATCTCGCAGATAACACCGGCTGGATAAAGGCCAGCTAATTTCATTAAATCAACAGAAGCTTCGGTATGACCGGCCCGCACTAATACCCCGCCCCGACGGGCGCGTAAGGGGAATAAATGCCCAGGAGTAACTAAATCACTCGGCTTAGACTTTGGATCAATCAAGACTTGGATGGTTTTTGCACGATCCGCCGCAGAAATACCGGTGGTAACGCCATACACCGCATCAACCGTAACCGTCCAAGCGGTATTACATTTTTGATGCTTAGAATTTAAATCTTCCTTCATGGGGTGAAGGTCTAATTCATTAAGCCTAGCATCATTCATGGGTACGCAAATCAACCCACGGGCATTCTTAGCCATAAAATTAATCGCTTCAGGCGTAATAAATTGGGCGGCAATCAGCACATCCCCTTCATTTTCACGGCCTTCATCATCCATAACAATGACCATGCGCCCAGCTTTTAGTTCTTCTAATACTTCCGGAATTGAATTAAACATAAAAACCCCTTAATAATTGGATTTAGCTGCCTTATTTTAATTGTGAAAGTATAGGGTAAAAAAAAGCCCTTGTCAATTTATTTCCCCCACCCTATAATGGCTGTTAAATTTCATAACCCATTGGGCAATAATAATATGCGTCTTGAACAAAAAATCGCCTTAAAGCTAACACAGCAAAAGAAAACATTGGCCATTGCCGAGTCTTGTACGGGCGGCCTTTTAGCCCATACCCTAACTAATTTACCCGGCGCTTCGCAATTCTTTTACCTGGGACTAATCGCCTATGATAATAGCGCAAAAACCGCTTTATTAGGCATTCCCCCTTCTATTATTAAGAAACACGGCGCTGTTAGCCAAAGCGTAGCCAAGGCCATGGCCATTAAGGTGCGCAAAATATTAAATACCGATTATGGCCTGAGTATTACCGGGATTGCCGGTCCAAGCGGCGGCACGGCAGATAAACCGGTTGGCCTGGTCTTTATTGCTGTTAGCTCAAATAAAAAAATCCTGGTTAAATCCTTTCACTTTAAAGGCACCCGCCTAAGCATCAAAAACCAAGCTGTCCAAGCCGCACTAAAAAGCTTATTAAGTATTGTGTCCTCTTAATTGATATGTATAATATGCCCTTATGGATTTAAAACACCGCCTTCAACGCAGTTTCAAACCACGTTTTGCTGTTATCTATCCCTTTGCTATTCTCATGGCAATCTTTTGCACGCTTGATAATCATTCCCTGCGAGCTGGCATCGGCTATATTATCGCTGGTATGCTTATCCTCCTGTGGTCTAACGGCTATGCCATTAAAAATGATAAATTAACCACCTCCGGGCCTTATGCCTTTGTACGCAACCCGCTTTATTTAGGAACCTTCTTAATTGCCTTAGGTTTTGTGATTGTCTTGAAAACCAGTTTTATGGGCGCAACCTTGATGATTGCCTTAGGCATCATGTATTACCGCACCGTTAAAGATGAGCAAGGCATGTTGACAGCTAAATTCGGCGACGCTTACCGCGATTATTGCCAGAAAGTACCTGCCATGATCCCCTGCCTTATCCCTTACACCCAGGGTGAAAAATGGCCATTTAGTTTACAACGCCTAATCATCAGCAAGGAACATAAGGTGGTCTTCTGGTTAACCGTTATCCTTATTGCTTTTCACTTAAAAACCCGCCTCTTTGTCGAAGCAAAAGCCATGACAGTTAAGTCATGGCTTTTGGTCCTACTCGCCGTTGCCCTCATTGGCGCTGACATTTACTTCGAATTGAATAAGAAAAAACTAACTAAATAATTGCTTAATCCCGGCGGGAAACCTTGCTTAACAAGCGCAGGATTTCCATATATAACCAAACCAAGGTAACCATCAGGCCAAAGGCGCAATACCATTCCATATACTTGTTTAAGCTTTGCTTAGACGCATTTTCGATGCGGTCAAAATCTAAGACTAAATTTAATGCCGCAATACCAACAACAAAGACGCTAAATCCAATACCCATCAACCCACCACCATTAATAAAGGCTGGCGGCGCAATGCCAAACATACTAACAACCCAAACGATTAAATAAAATGCACCGATCGCCAACGTGGCAATCATAATGCCGCGCTTAAAACCTTCGGTGGCTTGGATCCAGCCAGCTTTATAGGCCAATAATAACGAAAATAAGGTTCCAAAGGTTAAACCAACGGCTTGCATCACAATACCAGGGTATTTCACTTCAAACATCGCTGACAGCGCCCCTAATAATAAACCTTCACACGCGGCATAACAGGGAACCGTTACCGCTGACCATTCTTTTTTGAACATCGTCACTAACGCAAAAATTAAACCAACAATACCGCCGCCCATAGCTATCATAAGAATCGTTGGAGAACCTGCTTTTGACCAGGTCCAAATGGCCGTTGCTAAAAGAATAGCAAATGCCATTAAGGCTTTGTTGACGGTTCCTTGAATGGTCATGGTTTGACCATCCCCATACATCTTAGCTGTACTTAATGCTTTTTCGCTTAACGTCGGATTACTGCTTTCCATAATTCTTCCCCCCCGGTTAATTAAATTAAACGTATTGCGATTTGCAATACAATATTCGTATACAGGCCAGCCATTAGGTCATCAAGCATAATGCCCCAACCGCCGGGCAAAGATTCCAATTTATTAATTGGATATATTTTAAACATATCAAAGGCACGAAACAAGAAAAATCCGCTGACCATCACCGCTGGGGTCAAAGGTAAAAAAGCCAAGGATAACATAATACCCGCCACCTCATCGATCACCACAATGCCAGGATCTTTTTGCTTGGATTGTTTTTCAATGTGTTGGGCGCTAATAATGCCTAGAACAATAGCTAACACTAAAACAAATCCATACCAAAATGGAGAAGCAGCTAAGATAAAAGCAACCCCAACACCCGCCGCCGTTGCAGCCGTGCCTGGGGCTACAGGGAAATAACCAATGCCAAAAAAAGTAGCGATCAATTTGTGTACTAATAACATATTATATTTTCTTTAAAGACCTGAAATAAGAAACCCCGGATGCGACGGTAATAAGCACAGACGCCAACATTAACGAATTAATGACACCCTGCCATAATTTTTGATATGCATAAAACCATGACGCACTAAAACTGCTTTGTTCTGCAACTAAATACAATAAAATAAGGCTGATAGCCACAATCTGCACCACGGTCTTAATCTTACCAGCCTGCTCTGCAGCCAAGACCTGCCCCTTACGCATGGCATCCAAACGTGAAACAGTCACCAGCACTTCACGCAGGGCAATAATAATCACCATCCACCAAGCCACCATGCCAATATTCGCCATCACCGCAAAAACAGCCAAGATCAATACCTTGTCAGCAATCGGATCCATAATCTTACCAAAATCTGAAATAAGTCCCATCCGTTTAGCCAAATATCCGTCGTAGAAATCAGTAATAGAAGCAATAATAAACACAATCACCGCCGCTATATTGGCCCACAGGGCATTTTGGTTTAACAACACCACCATAATGCCGGCAAAACCGATACGGGATAACGTTAAAATATTAGGGAGATTCATCATATCGCTACACCAGATAGATCATATTCATAAGCATCAGTAATCTTAACATCCACAAAATCACCAGGGTTTAACGCCTTAGCCGAACGCACATAGACAACCCCATCAACATCAGGGGCATCATATTCACTACGCCCAATATAGGTCTCTACACTGCCCTTTTCCTTCTCTTCAATTAAAACCCGCAAGGTGCGCCCCACAAAGCCCTGCTGGATTTCCTTTGAAATCTCCCGCTGATCACGCATCAAGATATCCATACGCTCACGCCGCAATTTTTCCGGCACATGATCCTTCATCCCAGCGGCCAAGGTCTGATCTTCCTTGGAATAAACAAAAACCCCCACCCGTTCAAAACGGTTTGTTTTAACAAAGCCGCGCAGTTCGTCAAAATCAGCCGCTGTCTCACCGGGCAAACCCACAATAAAGGTGGTACGCAAAAATGCCTGCGGCATAGCCTTGCGCATCTTAGCAATTAAATCGTTAGTCCCCTTCGTGGTGATATTACGATTTTGTTCCTTTAGAATATGATCGCTTACATGCTGTAACGGCATATCAATGTATTTGCAAATCTTAGGGTTAGACGCCATCACCTCAATCAACTCGTCGGTAACGTGAGCAGGGAAGGCATACAGCAAACGAATCCACTGCACATTCCGACAGACCTTCACTAACTCTTTCAACAAGCGCGCCAATGATTTCTGGCGATAAATATCCATCCCATAGGCCGTAATATCCTGGCCGATAATATTAATCTCCTTAACCCCCTTGGCATCCAACTCCGCCACTTCCTTAACCACCGACTCAATGCTGCGCGAGGTGAATTTACCCTTAATCTTAGGGATGGCACAAAAGGAACAGGCATTAAAACAAGATTCACAAATCTTCACATAGGCAAAATACGACGGGGTCAACTGCATCTGCTCGGGATTACCATCTTTAGCCAAGGTCGGCGTCCCCACAAAAGCATCCACTTCAGGAAAATCTTTTACCAAATCCTTACCATAGCGTTGCGCTAAACAACCCGCCACAATTACCTTTTTTATCTTGCCCTGCTTTTTTAATTCAATAAGATCCAAGATTGTATCAATCGATTCCTTGCGGGCATCTTCAATAAAGGAGCAGGTATTAACAATCACTGTCTGGGCCT